>FWPU01000133.1_pt1 | contig 227193 bp, 201 predicted proteins | sample 2228361 | NCBI WGS metagenome assembly FWPU01 (sample SAMEA103939777, study PRJEB20133) | metagenome | reverse complement strand
CGGGTCGGGCGCGTCGACGCCGGCGGCGGGGGCGACCTCGACGCCGACGACCTCGAGCTCGGGCGCGGCCGGCCGCGGCGAGCCCCTCGTGGTCATCGAGCACCTCGTCAAGTACTACCCGATCCTCGGTGGATTCCTCCGCCGGAAGATCGGTGACGTCAAGGCCGTCGACGACGTCTCCTTCGAGATCTACCGGGGTGAGGTCTTCGGTCTCGTCGGCGAGTCGGGTTGCGGGAAGTCGACCCTCGGCAAGACCCTCCTTCGCCTCCAGCCCCCGACCTCGGGCCGGGCCTTCATCGACGGCGAGGACATCTTCGCCAAGAAGGGCGACGAGCTGAAGCGACTGCGACGCCGGATGCAGATCATCTTCCAGGACCCGATCGGGTCGCTGAACCCGCGGATGCCGATCAGCGACATCATCGGCGAGGGGCTCCTCGCCCAGGCCGACGCCGAGAACGGCTGGAAGGACCGAAAGATCCGCGACAAGCGGGTCGAGGACTACCTCGAGGCCGTCGGGCTCCGCCGCGACTACACCCGCCGCTACCCACACGAATTCTCCGGGGGTCAGCGCCAGCGGATCGGGATCGCCCGGGCCCTCGCCCTCGACCCGGAGTTCGTCGTCTGCGACGAGCCGGTCTCGGCCCTCGACGTCTCGATCCAGAGCCAGATCCTCAACCTCCTCCTCGACCTGCGGCGCGAGTTCAACCTCACCTACCTCTTCATCGCCCACAACCTCTCCGTCGTCCAGTACATCAGCGACCGGGTCGGGGTCATGTACCTCGGCAAGATCGCCGAGCTCGGCGACGTGGGAGAGCTCTATTCACGGCCGCGTCACCCGTACACGATCGCCCTCCTCTCGGCCGTCCCCGACCCCGACCCGCGGGTCCGCAAGAAGCGGATCGTCCTGAAGGGCGACGTCCCGAGCCCGGCCGCCCCGCCCTCGGGCTGTCGGTTCCACACCCGTTGCTGGCTCCGAGAGCGGCTCGGCAACCCCGAGAACTGCGTCACCGATGAGCCGCCGCTCCGGGAGATCGGACCCGGGCATCGGGTCGCCTGCCACTGGGCCGAAGCGGTCCCCGAGGACGTCGTGGCGGCCGCCGTGCCGGCCGTGCCGCCGCCACCACCCGCCCTCGCTGGTGGGGCGACGTCGGCCAGTGGGACCTCCCCCGGCGGGGCGACGGTCCCCGGTGGGGGTGCCGGCGGACGCTGAGGAGCGGGTCCGGTCGCAGCCGGCAGGGCTGAGGCCGCCCCGGCCGCGACGAGTGGAGGCTCCCGTCGCCGCTAGCGAGTCGGGTGCCGCCTGACGGGCCGACGCAGACTCGATAGGATGTCGGCACTCGCAGTCCGGCCCGCCGCTCGGGCCGCCAGAGCGATCCCGATCGTGCCGGCGCTCGGGACAGTCATGGAGGAGGAAGACCCATGATCCGACGCCTCGTTGCCGTCGTCGGTGCGGCCGCGCTCGTCGTGGCGGCCTGCGGCGGCGCCGCCTCGCCGACCCCGGCCGTCTCGCCGTCACCTGGAGCGAGCGCTCCCGCCTCGGCGCCGCCGTCGCCGGCGGGCCAGCCGAAGCAAGGCGGCACCCTCGTCGTCGCCCTACCCGGGGACATCACCCGGACCGACCCGGCCCTCATCGACGACAGCAACAGCTCCTACGTCATGACCCAGGTCATGGAGGGGCTCGTCGCCCTCAAGCCCGGGACGACCTCGGAGGTCGTCCCCGCCCTCGCCGAGAGCTGGACCCTCTCGCCCGACGGTCGGACCTACACCTTCAAGCTCCGCCAGGGCGTGAAGTTCCACGACGGCACCGACTTCGACGCCGAGGCGGTGAAGTTCAACTACGACCGCTGGAAGAACTTCCCGCCCGAGCTCCAGGACTACAGCTACTACGCCGGCGCCGTCTTCGGCGGCTACGGCGACACCTCGAACATCGCCTCCGTCGACGTCGTCGATCCGTCCACGGTCTCGATCACCCTGAAGACCCCGAACTCGAGCTTCCTCCTCGCCCAGACCCTGACGGTCTTCGGGATCAGCAGCCCGACGGCCCTCAAGGCTGGCAAGGCCGACAACACGGAGACCGACGTCACAAAGATCGCCTACGCCCAGGGTGGGCCGCCGGCGATGGTCGGGACGGGCCCCTTCAAGTTCAAGGAGTGGGTCGTCGGCGACCACGTCACCGTCGAGCGGAACGCCGACTACTGGAACAAGGACGCCGTTCCCTATCTCGATGCCATCGTCTTCCGGCCCGTGGCTGAGGAGGCCCAGCGGCTGAACGGCCTCGCCTCGGGCGAGCTCGACTTCGCCCAGACGATCGCGCCCGTCGACGTGGCGACGATCAAGGCCAACCCCGAACTCCAGATCATCGACCGAGGCGAGTCCTGCAACATCGCCCAGATCTCGATGAATCACAAGTACACGCCGATCAACAACAAGACGATCCGGGAGGCGATCGCCTACGCCGTCAACAAGCAGTACCTCATCGACACCTTCTACGCCGGCCTCGCCGTCCCGGCCGACAACTGGATGCCCCTGAACACCCTCTACGCGAAGCCCCTCAACCTCCCGACCTACGACCCCGACAAGGCCCGCCAGCTCATCGCCGAGTCGGGCGTCACGGACCTCACCATCGACTTCTACTACCCGTCCGACGTGACCCGGCCCTACATGCCCGACCCGAAGGGGATCTTCGAGGCGATCACCTCAGACCTCGAGGCGGTCGGCTTCACGATCGTGCCCCACACCGAGACCTGGCGGCCGGACTACCTCGACCACGAGTACGCCGGGAACTTCGAGATGTGGCTCCTCGGCTGGACCTGCGACTGGGCCGGTCCCGACAACTTCCTGAAGACGGCCTTCTTCGGCTACGTCGACGGCGAGCCCTCGACCGAGTTCGCCTACCGGAACGACGAGCTCGAAAAGACGATGAACGACGCCCTCGCAGCGACCGACGAGGCGACGGCGAAGGCGCTCTGGGAGAAGGCCCAGGACCTCATCCGGGCCGACATGCCGACCGTCCCTCTCGTCAACTCGACCCCGCCGGCGGCGGCCCGGGCCGACGTCAAGGGCTTCATCGGCTCGGGTAACCTGACCGAGTACTTCAACACGGTCTGGCTCGACCGCTGAGGGCCGTGCTCGACCGTCTCCGGGTCCAGCGTCACGTCACCCCCGGGGCCCTCGAGCCCCGGGGGTGATCTCGACGGACGTCCGTGATCCGCTACGTCGTCCGCCGACTCCTGGGGGCGGTCCCGGTCCTCTTCGGGCTCTCGATCGTCCTCTTCGCCTTCGTCCACCTGCTGCCGGGAGACCCCTGCAGCGCGATCCTTGGCCAGCACCGGACCGAGGCGGCCTGCGCCCGCCTGCGGGCAAACCTCGGCCTCGACGAGCCCCTCTACGTCCAGTACCTCACCTACCTCGGCGGGCTCCTGCGGGGCGACTTCGGTGCCTCGGTCATCAACAACAAGCCCTTCCTCGACGAGTTCCTCGTTCGCTTCCCGGGGACGATCGAGCTGACCATCGGTGCCCTCGTCTTCGCCGTCGGCCTCGGGATCCCCCTCGGCCGTCTCGCCGCCCGCCACGCCCAGAGCTGGCTCGACGGCTTTGTCACGGCCGTCAGCCTCTTCGGGATCAGCGTTCCCGTCTTCGTCCTGGGTCTCGTCCTCGTCGTCATCTTCGGGGTCGGCCTCGGCTGGCTCCCGACCCAGGGTCGGATCGACGCCCGGCTCCGGTTCGAGAGCGTGACGAACTTCATGCTCATCGATACCCTCCTTGTCGGTCGCCCCGATCTCTTCGTCGACGCCGTCCGGCATCTCATCTTGCCGTCCATCGCCCTCGGCTCGATCCCCCTCGCCATCGTCACCCGGATCACCCGCGCCTCGGTCATCGAGGTCAGCAACGAGGACTACGTCCGGACGGCCCGGGCGAAGGGTCTGACCGAGCGGCGGGTCGACGACCGCCACATCATGCGCAACGCCTGGCTGCCGGTGACGACGGTCATCGGCCTCCAGGTCGGCGGGCTCCTGGCCGGAGCCGTCCTGACGGAGACCGTCTTCGTCTGGAACGGGGTTGGTCGCTGGGTCGTCGACGCCATCGGCAACCGGGACCTCACGATCGTCCAGTCGACGATCCTCGTCTTCGCCCTCATCTTCCTCGTCGTCAACCTCATCGTCGACATCGGCTACGCCTTCTTGAACCCGAGGATCCGCTACTCGTGAGCCGCTCTGCCGTGCCGGGCCTCGCCGTCGGGCGCCGCGGCGGTCGCGCCGTGGAAGCGCGGGTGAGCCGTGGGCTCTGGGCCGATGCCCTCCGGCGGCTCGTCCGGAACCGGCCGGCCCTCCTCGGCCTCGCCCTCGTCGTCGTCTTCGTCGCCGCCGCCCTCATGGCCCCGATCGTCGCTCCCTACGGCCCCTACGAACGGGCCGGTGGCCAGCTCGAGGCGCCGAGCCTCGCCCATCCCTTTGGGACCGACCTCCTCGGCCGGGACGTCTTCAGCCGGGTCCTCTACGGGGCCCAGATCAGCCTCCAGGTCGGCGTCATCGCCGTCTTCCTCGCCCTCCTCTCGGGCGGCCTCATCGGCGCCCTGGCCGGCGGCTTCGGGGGCTGGATCGACGCGGCCCTCATGCGGCTCACCGACGTCCTCCTCGCCATCCCCGGCATCCTTCTCGCCATCGGGATCGTCGCCTGGCTCGGGCGGGGGATGCCGCAGCTCATGCTCGCCATCGCCATCACCTACACGCCGATCTTCGCCCGGCTCCTCCGGGGCTCCCTCCTCGCCCTCCGGGAGGTCGACTACGTCGTCGCCGCCCGGTCCATCGGCGCCTCGCCGCTCCGGATCCTGACCCGCCACATGCTCCCGAACGCGGTCACCCCGCTCATCGTCCAGGCGACCCTCGTCCTCGCCACGGCGATCATCGACATCGCCGGCCTTGGCTTCCTCGGCCTCGGACCGCCGGATCCCCGGACGCCGGAGTGGGGGACGATGCTCGTCGACGCGCGGCGCTTCCTCCAGACGGCGCCCCACATCGTCTTCTTCGTCGGCGGAGCGATCGTCGTCTCGGCCATCGGCTTCAACCTCCTCGGCGACGGGCTCCGCGAGTCCCTCGACCCACGCCTGAAGCGCTGAGGTGGGCGAGGGACTGCGGCGGGTGAGGCGGACGGTGTCCCTCGGGGCACGCGGTTCGGCGGTGGGTTGGGCCGACAGGGGTGGGCGCCGCGACGGAGGGAGGAACGGGATGGCTCTCCTCGAGGTCCGCGACCTCGTCGTTCGTTTCCGGACCGCCGACGGGACGATCCACGCCGTGAACGGGGTGAGCTTCGAGCTCGAGGCAGGCGAGCGGCTCGGCCTCGTCGGCGAGTCAGGCTGCGGGAAGAGCGTGACGAACCTGGCGATCATCCGGCTCCTGCCCCGGCCAGCCGGACGGATCGAGGGTGGAGCCGTCGTCTTCGCCGGCCAGGACCTCCTCGCTCTCCGCGAGGAGGAGGTGCGGGAGATCCGCGGGCGCGACATCGCGATGATCTTCCAGGACCCGATGACCTCCCTCAACCCGGTCCTGACGATCGAGGAGCAGCTCGTCGAGACGATCGTCGCCCACCGCCCGGTCGGTCGGGACGAGGCCCGCCAGCGGGCGATCGAGCTCCTTCGGATGGTCGGGATCCCGAAGCCCGAGAGCCGCCTCCGGAGCTATCCGCACCAGTTCTCGGGCGGGATGCGCCAGCGGGTCATGATCGCCATGGCCCTCGCCCTCGAGCCGCAGATCCTCATCGCCGACGAGCCGACGACGGCCCTCGACGTGACGATCCAGGCCCAGGTCCTCGAGCTCCTCCGGCGCCTCACCGAAGAGCACGGGACGGCCCTCATCCTCATCACCCACGATCTCGGGGTCGTTGCCGGGATGACGGACCGGGTCGCGGTCATGTACGCGGGCTTCATCGTCGAGACGGCGTCGACGAGCGAGCTCTTTGCCCGGCCTGCCCACCCCTACACGGTCGGGCTCCTTCACTCGATCCCCCGGGTCGACGAGCGGGACGGCGAGGAGCTCATCCCGATCGAGGGACGGCCACCGGACATGCGGGAGCTCCCGCCGGGCTGTCCCTTCGCGCCGCGGTGCGCCTGGCGACTCTCGGTCTGCTGGGAGGTGAACCCGGAGCTCGGGCCGGTCCCTCGGCCGATGGAGGCTGAGGCTGGGGCGGGAGCAGGGCTCGGGGTCGGCGAAGGCCCGGCAGGGCTCGCGGCTGCGGGAGCCGGGCAGAGTCCGGCCGCCGCTGAGGCTGGAGCGGGCCCTGAGGCTCGGGCTCGTCGGGTTCCGCACCTGACCGCCTGCCACAACCCTCCGACGGTCGAGGAAGCGCGCGTGGGGCGACCGCTCCGGGCGGGCTTTCGGCCTGCCCCGGCCCCGGATGGGCGGCTCGACGAGCTCGGCGCGGTGGAGGCAGCGGGGGAGACGACCGAGGCGAGCGGGGAGGTGGCTCGCCGTCGGGAGGACGCCGAGCCAGCCGGCGAGACGGGCCCCCGATGAGCGAGCCGACAGTCGTGACGGCGGCTGGCGGATCGGATGCCGCCCGCCCCCTCCTCGCCGTCGACGACCTCGTCGTCCACTTCCCGATCAAGGTCGGCATCATCTTCGAACGCCACATCGGCGACGTCCGGGCCGTCGACGGCCTCAGTTTCACCCTCCGCCGGGGCGAGACCCTCGGCCTCGTCGGCGAGTCGGGCTGCGGGAAGAGCACGACGGGGCGGGCGATCGTCCGCCTCTTGCGGCCGACCCGGGGCCGGATCGTCTTCGACGGGGTCGACGTCAGCCGCCTCGAGGGCGAACCGCTCCGCCGGATCCGGCGCCGGATGCAGATGATCTTCCAGGATCCCTACGCCTCGCTCAACCCGCGGATGACGGCCGGGGCGATCGTCGGCGAGCCCCTCGAGATCCACGGCTGGGGGTCGGCCCGGGAGCGACGGGAGCGGGTCCGGGAGCTCCTCGGGCTCGTCGGTCTCGACCCGGCCTACGGCGTCCGCTACCCCCACGAGTTTTCGGGCGGCCAGCGTCAGCGGATCGGGGTGGCCCGGGCCCTCGCCCTCGAGCCCGACCTCATCGTCGCCGACGAGCCGATCAGCGCCCTCGACGTCTCGATCCAGGCTCAGATCCTCAACCTCCTCGGTCGCCTCCAGGATCGCCTTGGGCTGACCTACCTCTTCATCGCCCACGACCTCTCTGCCGTCCGCCACGTCAGCGATCGGATCGCGGTCATGTACCTCGGCCAGATCGTCGAGCTCGGTCCGGCCCGCTCGATCAACCTCGAGCCCCTCCATCCCTACACCGTCGCCCTCCTCTCGGCGGTCCCGATCCCCGATCCGGCCGTCGAGGCGCGGCGGCGCCGAATCATCCTCAGCGGCGACGTCCCGTCACCGGTCGCGCCGCCGTCGGGCTGCCGCTTCCACACCCGCTGCTGGCTCCGGGAGCGACTCGGCAACCCGGAGCGCTGCGCGACCGAGGGGCCACCCCTCCGGGAGCTCGCCCCAGGGCACGTCGTCGCCTGTCACTTTGCCGAGCGGGTCGACGGGTCGGCGGAGCAGCGCCAGGCGACGGGCCAGGCTCGGCCCGGCGCGACGGCGGGGTAGGGGAGGGGGTTCGACGAGGGGCGGCCGGTCGAGGGCGGCCCGGCCCATGGGTCGCCGGCACCGGCGCGCTGCGCCGACCCGGGCCGGTCGCTGCGGGAAGGGACTAGACTCCTCCTCGTGCAGTCGCCAACGGCTCTCCGGATCGCCCTCGCCCAGATCGCCCCGCGGCTCGGCCAGCTCGAGGCGAACCTCGAGCGCCACCACGAGCTCCTCGCCGCAGCGCGGGCGGAGGGCGCCGGGCTCGTCGTCTTCCCCGAGCTCGGCCTGACCGGGTACCTCCTCCAGGACCTCGCCGCCGAGGTCGCCCTCCGCCTCGACGACCCCCGCCTCGAGCGCCTCGTCGCCGCCACCCGCGGGCTCTCGGCCGTCGTCTCCTTCGTCGAGGAGTCGGCCGACCACCGGCTCTTCATCGCCGCCGCCCTCGTCGAGGACGGGCGGATCGAGCACGTCCACCGGAAGTGCTACCTGCCGACCTACGGCCTCTTCGACGAGCGCCGCTTCTTCGCCGCCGGCGACGCGATCCGGGCCGTCCCCTCACGCCTCGGGGTCGGGGTCGGTCTCGCCGTCTGCGAGGACTTCTGGCACCTCGCCGTCCCTGCCCTCCTCGCCCTCGACGGCGCCCAGCTCATCGTCAACGTCTCCTCGTCGCCGGGTCGCGACCTGGCGGCGAGCCACGAGGTCGGCCTCGGGACGGCGGCCTCGTGGCGGACCCTCATGCGGACCTACGCCCAGCTCACGACCTCCTTCATCGTCTACTGCAACCGGGTCGGGGTCGACGAGTCGATCTCCTTCTGGGGCGGGTCGGAGGTCATCGCTCCCTCGGGCGCCCCGGTCTTCACCGCCCCCCTCTACGACGAGGGGCTCTACTGCGTCGACGTCGACCTCGCCGACGTCCGGCGGGAGCGGATCGCCCTGCCGCTCCTCCGCGACGAGCGGCCCGAGCTCGTCGTCCGGGAGCTCGAGCGGATCGTCGCCGAACGAGCCGGGCTCGCCGTCGACGCGACGGGCGAGCTCGGCTCGGGTGGGCTCGACGTCCACGCCGGGCTCCGTCCGCGGTGGGTCGAGGGTCCGGCAGGCGCCGAGGGAGTGCCTGCGGCGGGTCGTCGCGAGCGGCCGGGCCTTGCCGGGACTCGGCGACGACCGGGAGGGGGGAGCCCATGACCGCCGGCGCCGCGGCCGAAGCGCCGCTCTTCGAGCTCCCAGAGGAGCTCGCCATCGACACCGACATCGCCCGGCGGGTCATCGCCGAGTTCATCCGCGGCCAGCTCCGCCAGGCTGGGTTCGAGCGGGCCGTCCTCGGCCTCTCGGGCGGGATCGACTCGAGCCTCGTCGCCTACCTCACGGCCGAGGCGATCGGACCCGAGCGGCTCCTCTGCGTCCTCATGCCGTATCGGACCTCGTCGCCGGCCTCGCGCGCCGACGCCGAGGAGGTCGTCCGCCGTCTCGGCTGCCCCTCGACCCTCGTCGACATCAGCCCGATGGTCGACGGCTACTTCGGGCGGCCGGCGGAGGGCGAGCAGCCGCCGATCCCTGGCGCCCTCGGCGAGGCGGGGCTCGAGGCGAGCCAGCTTCGCCGCGGGAACTTCGCGGCCCGGATGCGGATGGCCGTCCTCTACGACCACTCGGTCACCTTCGGTGGCCTCGTCGTCGGGACCGGCAACAAGACCGAGACCCTCATCGGCTACACGACGGTCTTCGGCGACAACGCCTGTGCCTTCAACCCGATCGGCGACCTCTACAAGAGCCAGGTCCGCCAGTTGGCGGCGGCGGTCGGCGTCCCCGAGCAGATCATCCGGAAGGCGCCATCGGCCGACCTCTGGCCGGGCCAGACTGACGAGGGCGAGGCCGGCTTCAGCTACCCCGTCCTCGACCGCCTCCTCTACTGGATGATCGACCGGCGCCGGAGCCGGGACGAGCTCGTCGCCATGGGCTTCGAGCGGGCGATGGTCGAGCGGGTCGAGCGGATGGTCGCCGCCTCGGAGTTCAAGCGCCAGGTCCCGCCGATCGCGAAGCTCGGGCCCCGGACGGCGGGGGTCGACTACCTCTACCCGCGGCGGCGGCCGGGCTCGGCCCGGACGTGACCGGAGCCGACGGGGGAGGGGAGGAGCGCCGGGCCGCCGAGGTGGGGGCTCGATGAAACGGACGGCGCGGCGTCCCGCGGCCGGCGACGACGGAGTGGGGAGTGGCCCTTCGAGCAACCCCGCTGCCCCGAAGGAGCCCGCCCCGAAGGGCGAGGGGGCTCGTGGGATCCTCTTCGTCGTCGCTACCCCGATCGGGAACCTCGACGACGTCACCCTTCGGGCCCTCGCCGTCCTCGGGACCGTGCCCCTCGTCGCCGCCGAGGACACTCGTCTCACCCGGCGGCTTCTCGACCGCCACGGGATCCGCGCCCACCTCGTCAGCTTCCACGCCCGGAACGCTGCTCGGCGCCTGCCCGAGCTCATCGCCCACCTCGAAGGAGGGGCCGACCTCGCCCTCGTCACCGACGCCGGGACACCGGGCATCTCCGACCCCGGCGAGGAGCTCGTTGCCGCCTGGGCCGCTCGGGGCGGGACGGTCGTCCCCGTCCCGGGGCCCTCGGCCGTCGTGGCCGCCGTCTCGGCGACGGCCCTGGCCGGGCCGCGCTGGGTCTTCGAGGGCTTCCTCCCGCGCCGGGGCGGCGAGCGACGGGCCCGTCTCGCCCGCCTGGCGGCCGACGAGCGGGGAGCTGTCCTCTTCGAGGCCCCGAGCCGGGTTGCGGCGACCCTCGCCGACCTCGCCGCGGCCTGTGGAGCCGACCGTCCGGCCGCCGTCTGCCGGGAGCTGACGAAGGTCCACGAGACGATCGAGCGGGGTCCCCTTGGCGAGCTCGCGGAGCGGGCGGGGCGGGGCGAGATCCCGCCGCGGGGGGAGTTCGTCATCGTCCTCGGCACCGTCCCGCGAGCGGCCCGCGACGGGGCGCACGGCGGGACAGGGCCGGAGGTGGGTGAAGCCGCCGCCCGAGGCGCGATGCCCGACGACGACCAGCTCGCCGCCGCCCGGGCGGCGGTCGAGGCCCTCGTCGAGGCGGGCCTCTCCCGCTCTGCGGCCGCTCGGGAGGTCGCCCGCCGAACGGGCCTGCCGCGCCGCAGCCTCTACGGTCCATCGGGTCGAGGGGAACCCGGTGGCGGGCATTGATCGACGGTCTCACGCTGGCCGGGCTGCCCTGGAGTGCCGGGACCGCAGGCAAGGGACGGCCCGGCGGGCCGAGGCACCCGCCGGGCCGTGGGCAGGAGGGGGAGGGGAGTTCGAGATGAAGACGCCTCAGGCGACGACCTCCTCGGTCAGCGCTTCCTCAGCGGCCTCGCCTGCCTCGCCGTCCCCATTGGCCGGCTCGCCACTCGAGTCGATGAGGCCGTACTCGGCCGCCTGGGCCTCGAGGGCCTGGGCCGCCGTCTCGGCCGCGTAGTCCTTCTTCCGGCGACCCGAGAGCATCTCGACCTGGCTGGCGACGATCTCGGTCTTCCAGTGGCGCCGCCCCTGGTCGTCGTCCCAGGTGCGGGTCTGAATCCGCCCCTCGATGGCGACCTGCTGGCCCTTCCCGAGATACCGCCCGCAGATCTCGGCGAGGCGGTCCCAGGTGACGATCGTGTGGTACTCGGCGCGCTCCTTCCCGTTGCCGGCGTACTCGTTCGTGGCGACGTTGAAGGTCGTCACGCTCTTGCCCGAGGCGAGCACCCGAAGCTCCGGGTCGCGGGTCAAGCGCCCGGTCAGGAGGACCTTGTTCACGGGTCCGGTCTCCTCTCTTGCCCGGACGGATGACCGTCCGGCTCTTCGTCCTTCGGCGGGTCCAAGGTTCGGCGGGCGACGATGAAGAGAGCGGCCGGCCCCGGCGGTGCGGCCACGGCGGGCGGCGGATCGGCGAGGCCGGCGGTCCTTCGGCGGGCAGGAGCGACGCTAGCAGGTCCCACTTATCGCCGGCTTTGCGGCCGCCTTGCTTCGTGCCGGCGTGACCTCGCGGCGTCCCAGAGTTGCTCGACTCAGTACCGGCCGAGGACGGAGGTGGAGGTCGAGGCCGATCTCCCCCTTGCTATACTCGCTCCGTCCTCGACAGCCGCGGCACTGCCGCCAGCACGTGAGGAGGAAGCGTTGCTCGAGGAAGGCGCGACGTTCGCCCCGTGAGACGGACGTGCACCTTCGACGACCGAAGCCGGCCGATGGGCCGACCAAGGGGATCGTGTAACCAGGTCCCGGGCGTCCGAGCCCCGGGTCTTTTCATTTCACCCACCAGGCTCGCTCCGACCACCGGCCCGGTGGCCTCCAGCCGGCCCGCCGCACCCGGCCGGACGGCTGCCGCCACCGCACAGGCCGTGCCCCTCGGTCTCACCGCCGTCGCCACGTCCGCCAGCCGGCTCGATCGCCCCTCGGCCACTCCTCTCGGAGGCTCCCGATGCCGGCCACGGTGATCGTCGGCCTCCAGTGGGGCGACGAGGGGAAGGGGAAGACGACCGACTTCCTCGCCGAGCAGGTCGCCATGGTCGTCCGCTACCAGGGCGGCGACAACGCCGGCCACACCGTCGTCCTCGGCGGCGAGGTCTTCAAGCTCCACCTCGTTCCGTCGGGCGTCCTCTATCCCCACATCACTTCGGTCATCGGGCCCGGGGTCGTCGTCAACCCGGCCACCCTCATCACCGAGCTCGACGAGCTCGCCGCCCGCGGGGTCGCCGTCGACAAGGTCCGGGTCAGCCGGGCGGCCCACGTCATCATGCCCTACCACGTCGCCCTCGATCGGGCCTCGGAAGCCCGCCTCGGGCCGGCGAAGGTCGGGACGACGGGCCGCGGGATCGGGCCCGCCTACGCCGACCGGGCGGCCCGGATCGGGCTCCGGATGGAGGACCTCCTCGACCCCGACGTCGTCCGCCGGAAGCTCGAGCGGATCCTGCCCGAGAAGAACGCCCTCCTCGTCGGCGTCTACGGCCTCGAACCCTGGGCCGCCGAACCCCTCGTCGAGCAGGCCCGGGCCTGGGGCGAGCGGCTCCGCGACCACCTCGTCGACGCGACCTGGCTCGTCCAGGACGCCCTCCGGCGAGGCGACCACGTCCTCCTCGAGGGCGCCCAGGGGACGCTCCTCGACCTCGACCACGGCAGCTACCCCTTCGTCACCTCCTCGAGCCCCGTCGCCGGTGGGGCGTGCACGGGCGGTGGGATCGGCCCCCTCCAGGTCGACGAGGTCATCGGGGTCATGAAGGCCTACTGCACCCGGGTCGGTTCCGGCCCCTTCCCGACGGAGCTCGAGGACGGCCTCGGCGAGCGGATCGCCAGCCGGGGCCACGAGTACGGGACGACGACTGGGCGTCGGCGCCGGGTCGGCTGGTTCGACGCCGTCTCCCTCCGCTACGCCGTCGCCGTGAACAGCGTGACGAGCATCATGCTGAACAAGCTCGACATCCTCTCCGGGATCGAGGAGCTCCGCCTCTGTGTCGCCTACGAGATCGACGGGCGGCGGGTCGAGGCCTGGCCCTCGTCGGCCGAGCTCCTCGCCCGGGCCCAGCCGATCTACGAGACCTTCCCGGGTTGGCAAGAGGAGATCCACGACGTCCGCTCCCTCGCCGACCTGCCCGAGAACGCCCGCCGGTATGTCACCGCCCTCGAGGAGCAGGCGGGGGTGCCGATCGTCCTCGTCTCGGTCGGGCCTGAGCGGACCCAGACGATTGAACGGGCCTGGCGGCCGATGCGCCACCGGCCGCCGGTGCCCTCCTAGGGCGTCGGAGGCGAGCTGGGATGGTCCTCGTCCAGCCGACCCGGATCCTCGTCCTTGGTGCCGGCGGCCGCGAGCACGCCCTCGCCTGGCGCCTGGCGGCCGAGCCCGGGGTGAACGAGGTCGTCGTCGCGCCCGGGTCCGACGGGGCGGCGACTGAGCCACGGGTCCGCCGGGCGACCGTCGACCCCCTCGACCCGCCGGCCGTCGTCGAGCTCGCCCGCCGGACCTCGGTCGAGCTCGTCGTCGTCGGCCCCGAAGCTCCCCTCGCCGTTGGCGTCACCGATGCTCTCCGAGCGGCCGGGATCCCGGCCTTCGGGCCGACTGCGGCGGCGGCCCGGATCGAGACCTCGAAGGCCTTCTGCCACGCCGTCGCCGAGGCGGCCGGGGTCCGGATGGCTCGCGGCCGTGCCTTCGGCCCCGGGGAGCGGGAGGCGGCCCGACGCTGCGCCGCCGAGCTCGCTGCAGGGCCGGGCGTCGTCGTGAAGGCCGATGGGCTCGCCGGCGGCAAGGGGGTGACCGTCGCTGCCGACCTCGCCGAAGCCGAGGCGGCGATCGACCGACTCTACGAGGCGGCGGGAGCCGATCGCCCAGTCGCTCCCGCCCAGCCTCCCTCCGGGCCTGCCCGGCCGGTCCTCGTCCTCGAGGAGCGCCTGACCGGACGCGAGGCGAGCGTCATCGCCCTTACCGATGGCGAGGCTGCCGTCGCCCTCCCCGCCGCCCGCGACCACAAGCGGCTCCTGCCCGGCGACCGCGGCCCGAACACCGGTGGCATGGGCGCCTACAGCCCCCTCCCGGACCTCCCCGACGAAGCCGTCTCGGTCATCCTCGAGACCGTCCATCGGCCGATCCTCGCCGAGCTCGCCCGCCGGGGCACCCCCTTCTGCGGGGCCCTCTATGCTGGGCTCATCCTCACCGCCGACGGCCCCGCTCTCCTCGAGTGCAACGCCCGCTTCGGCGACCCCGAGGCCCAGGTCATCCTCCCTCGTCTCGCCGGAGCCCTCGGACCCCTCCTCCTCGCCGCCGCCCGCGGTGACCTCGGCCGGGCCCTCGCCGCGCTGGGGATCCGCGACGGGCGGCTGCCGGCCCTGCCGACGGCGGCGGTCGGCTTCGTCCTCGCCGCCCCGGGCTATCCGGAGGCGCCGAGGACCGGGGACCCGATCGAGGGGCTTCCGGCGGAGCGCCGGGACGACGTCCTCGTCTTCCACGCCGGGACGACGCGAGATCACGAGGGTCGCTTCCGGACGGCCGGGGGGCGGGTCCTCACCGTCGTCGGGCGGGGACAGGACCTGGCGACGGCGCGGGAGGCCGCCCTCCGGGTCGCCGAGATGATCCGGTGGCCCGGGCTCCAGGTCCGACCTGACATCGCCGTCGACCTGCCGCCGGCCGCTTCGAAGGCAACGGTCGCCTCGAGCCCCGAGCCCACCTCTGCCGCCACGATCCACCCGGCACCCCTCACCTCGGGGCCACGGGAGGGCGGCCGGTGATCCCCCGCTACACGCTCCCCGAGATGGGGGCGATCTGGACCGACCAGGCCCGCTTCGAGCAGATGCTCCGGGTCGAGATCGAGGTCGCCCGAGCCCAGGCCCGGCGTGGCCTCATCCCCGCCGAGGCGGTCGGGGCGATCGAGCGTCGGGCCCGGGTCGACCCGGCCCGGATCGCCGAGATCGAGCGGACGACCGATCACGACGTCATCGCCTTCGTCAGCCAGGTCGCCGAGACCGTCGGCCCCGAGGGCCGCTACCTCCACCTCGGCCTCACCTCCTCCGACGTCCTCGACACCGCCCTCGCCCTCCAGCTCCGGGCCGCCGGCGACCGCCTCCTCGCCGACTGCGACCGCCTCCTCGAGGCCCTCATCGCCCGGGCCCGGGCGGAGGCGGACCAGGCGATGATCGGCCGGACCCACTCCGTCCACGCCGAGCCGATCACCCTCGGGGTGAAGCTCGCCGGCTGGGCCTTCGAGGTCGACCGCGACCGGAGGCGCCTCGCCGTGGCCTTCGCCGACGCGGCGACGGGGAAGCTCTCGGGGCCCGTCGGGACTTACAGTCACCTCGACCCGGAGATCGAGGCCGAGGTCCTCGCCGCCCTCGGCCTCGCCGTCGACCCGGTCAGCACCCAGATCGTCCAGCGGGACCGCCACGCTGCCCTCCTCGGCGCCATCGCCGTCACCGGCGGCTCCCTCGAGCGCTTCGCAACGGAGATCCGGAACCTCGCCCACACCGAGATCGGCGAGCTCGCCGAGCCCTTCGCCCCCGGCCAGAAGGGGAGCTCGGCGAGGCCCCACAAGCGGAACCCGATCCGCTCGGAGCGGATCGCCGGACTCGCCCGCCTCCTCCGTGGCTACGCCCAGGTCGGCTTCGAGAACCAACCCCTCTGGCATGAGCGGGACATCAGCCACAGCTCGGCCGAGCGGGTCGTCCTCCCCGATGCGACGATCGTCCTCGACTACATGCTCGTGACGATGACCCGCCTCGTGGAGGAGCTCGTCGTCCGGCCCGAGCGGATGGCCGAGAACCTCGAGCGGAGCCTCGGCCTCCACGCCGCCGGCCGGGTCCTCCTCGCCCTCGTCGAGCGCGGCTGGGCCCGCGAGGAGGCGTATCGGATCGTCCAGGCGGCGGCGCTACGGGCGGCCGACGAGCGGCGACCCCTCCGCTCCCTCCTCGCCACCGAGGCCCCGATTGCGACGACCCTCACCGCCGCCGAGCTCGAAGCCTGCTTCGACGAGGCGAGCTGGCTCCGCCACACCCCGACGATCATCGGCCGGCTCGACGGCCTCGAGGCCGACCTCCGGGCCCGCCGCGCCGCCTCCGCCGAGATGGCGAAGGAGGGGGTCGGTGTCCCTCGCTAGCGGCTACCTCCGCTCGGGCAAGGTCCGCGACCTCTTCGCCGTCGGCGACGACCGGATCCTCCTCGTCGCGAGCGACCGGATCAGCGCCTTCGACGTCGTCCTGCCGACGGAGATCCCGGACAAGGGGCGGGTCCTCACCGGCCTGTCGCGGTTCTGGTTCGGGGTGACGCGCCACCTCGTCCCGAATCACCTCCTCGCCACCGACCCGGCCGCCCTTCCCGAGCCCTTCGCCGCCGAGGCCGACGCCCTCCGGGGCCGGATCATGCTCTGCCGGCGGGCCGAGGTCCTCCCCGTCGAGGTCGTCGTCCGCGGCTACCTGGCCGGCTCGGGCTGGACGGAGTACCGGGCGACGGGCTCGATCTGTGGGGTCCGGCTCCCGGCCGGCCTCCAGGAGAGCGAGCGGCTGCCCGAGCCGATCCTCACCCCGGCGACGAAGGCCCCGGTCGGCGAACACGACGAGAACATCCCCTTCGAGCGAATGGCCGAGCTCGTTGGAGCCGACCTCGCCGAGCGGGTCCGGGCGATCGCCCTCGCCCTCTACCGCTTCGCCGCCGAGCTGACGGAGCGAGCCGGGATCCTCCTCGCCGACACGAAGTTCGAGTTCGGCCTCGAGCCGGGGACGGGGGAGCTCCTCCTCGTCGACGAGGTCCTTACCCCCGACTCGTCGCGCTTCTGGGACGCGGCGAGCTACGCCCCCGGCCGGCCTCAGGCGAGCTTCGACAAGCAGTTCGTCCGCGACTGGCTCCTCGCCCAGGCCTGGGACCGCCGGCCGCCGGGGCCGGCCCTCCCGCCGGAGGTCGTCGAGGGGACTCGGCGGCGCTACATCGAGGCCTACGAACGGATCACCGGCGCGAGCTTCGCCCGCTACCTCGAGGAGGACGTCATTGCTCCCTGACCATCGACCCCGACCGCCGATGCCCCGCTTCCGCTTCGCCGTCAACGTCCTGCCAAAGCTCGGCATCCTCGACCCCCAGGGGCGGGCCGTCGAGCAGAGCCTGCCGCATCTCGACCTCCGGGGAATCTCCGAGGTCCGGGTCGGGCGCCGGATCGAGGCGACCGTCGAGGCCGTGGACGAGGCTGCCGCCCGGGCCGTCATCGAGCGCCTCGCCGGCGAGCTCCTCGCCAACCCGCTCATCGAGCGGTACAGCGTCGAGCTCCTCGAGGCGACCTCCTCGATCCGCTCCGATGAGGTCGCCGAGGCGCCGGCCGGGTCGGGGGCGGCGGCGACGCCCGCGTCGGGGACGACGACGGCCGACGGAGCGGCGGAGGGTGGCCGATGAGCGTCCGGGTCGGCGTCGTCGTCTTCCCCGGTAGCAACTGCGACCGGGATACGATCTGGGCCCTCTCCCTCGTCGGGGCGGAGCCCGTCGAGCTCTGGCACGAGCAGGCGAGCTTGGATGGAGCGGCGGCGGTCGTCCTGCCCGGCGGCTTCGCCTACGGCGACTACCTCCGGGCCGGGGTCATCGCCCGCTTCAGCCCGATCATGCGGGCCGTCGCCGACTTCGCCGCCGCGGGCGGCCTCGTCCTCGGGATCTGCAACGGCTTCCAGGTCCTCGCCGAGGCCCACCTCGTGCCCGGTGTCCTCCTTCGGAACCGCTCCCTCCGGTTCGTCTGCCGGGAGGTCGTCATTGGCCCCGAGCGCCTCGACAGCCCCTTCACGCGGGCCCTCGACGCGCCTCGCCCGCTCCGCCTCCCGATCGCCCACGGCGAGGGCTGCTACTACGCCGACGAGGCGACCCTCGACGCCCTCGAGGCCTCGGGCAGCGTCCTCTTCCGCTACCTCCGTCCCGACGGCCGCCCTGCCCTCGACCCCGACGACCCGGCGAACCCGAACGGCTCCCTCCGGGGCATCGCCGGGGTGACGAACGCGGCCGGGAACGTCGCCGGCCTCATGCCCCACCCGGAACGGGCGGCCGAGGCGATTCTCGGTTCCGAGGACGGCCGCTGGATCCTCCGCTCCTTCGTCGAGAGCGCCGCCGAGCGGGCCGCCGGCGGGCTCGTCGAGGTGAGACGATGAGCGCCGTCGCCGCTCCGTCGGACCTCCACCGCCAGCTCGGCCTCACCGACGAGGAGCTCGAGGCGATCCGCGAGCGCCTCGGTCGGGAGCCGAACGGCGTCGAGCTGGCGATGTTCAGCGTCATGTGGAGCGAGCACTGCAGCTACAAGAGCAGCAAGCCGCTCCTGGCGACCCTACCTCGGGGCGGCCCGGGGGTCGTCGCCGGCCCCGGCGAGAACGCCGGGGTCGTCAGCATCGGCGACGGCCTCGCCGTCGCCTTCAAGATGGAGTCCCACAACCACCCCTCAGCCGTCGAGCCGGTCCAGGGCGCGGCGACGGGGGTCGGCGGGATCCTCCGCGACATCTTCACCATGGGGGCCCGGCCGATCGCGATCTTCGACGCCCTCCGCTTCGGCGACCCCGCCGAGCCGCGGACCCGCTACCTCGTCGACGGGGTGGTCCGGGGCGTCGGCGGCTACGGGAACTGCGTCGGGGTCCCGACCGTCGGCGGCGAGCTCGTCTTCGATCCGAGCTATGCCGGCAACCCCCTCGTCAACGTCATGGCGATCGGCCTCCTCGAGGAGCGGCACCTGACCCGGGCGATCGCCCCGGGCCCCGGTAACCTCGCCGTCCTCTTCGGCTCGACGACCGGCCGGGACGGGATCGGTGGCGCCTCGGTCCTCGCCTCGGCGACCTTCAGCGACGACGACCCCTCGAAGCGGCCCTCGGTCCAGGTCGGCGATCCCTTCGCCGAGAAGCTCCTCCTCGAGGCCTCCCTCGAGCTCGTCGAGGCGGGCCTCCTCGAAGGGCTCCAGGACCTCGGGGCCGGGGGGATCACCTGCGCGACCTCGGAGACCGCCGACCGGGCCGGGACGGGGATGATCGTCGACCTCGACGCCGTCCCTCGGCGGGAGCCCGACATGACCGCTGTCGAGGTCCTCATCTCCGAGTCCCAGGAACGGATGCTCGCCATCGTCCGCCCCGAGCGCCTCGCCGCCGTTGCCACGGTCTGCGAGAAGTGGGGGCTCCCCTGGGCGGTCATCGGCCGGGTGACCGACGACGGACTCCTCACCGTCGTCGAGGGCGGCCTCGACCCGAGCGGGCGACCAGCTCCGGGGGCGCGGATCGTCGCCCAGGTCCCCGTCGCCGCCCTCACCTCCGAGGCGATCGTCTACGAGCGGGTCGCGACCCCTCCCGCTCGCCGCCGCCTCGCCCCGGCGCCGGGGAGCCCCGAAGAGGCGGGCGACCGGCTCCCCGAACGGGGCATGGACCCGGGGGCCGTCCTCCTCGCCCTCCTCGGCTCGCCGAACCTCGCCTCCCGGCGCTGGGTCTACGAGCAGTACGACCAGCAGGTCATGACGAACACCGTCGAGGGCCCCGGGCGGGGGGCGGCGGTCCTCCGGATCAAGGGGACCCGGCGGGCCCTCGTCGCCTCGACCGATGCGAACCAGGCCGTCGGCCTCCTCGATCCCTACCTCGGCGCCGTCTTCTCCGTCGCCGAGGCGGCCCGGAACGTCTCGATCACGGGCGCCCGGCCCCTCGGCCTGACGAACTGCCTGAACTACGGCGACCCGACCCGCCCCGAGGCCTTCTGGCAGCTCAAGGAGGCGGTCCGCGGCCTCGCCGACGCGGCGACGGCCCTCGGCCTCCCGATCACCGGAGGGAACGTCTCCCTCTACAACGAGTCGCCGGCTGGGGCGATCGCCCCGACCCCCGAGATCGGGGTCGTCGGCCTCCTCGACGACGTCGAGCGGCGGGTCACGCCGGCCTTCGTCGCCGAAGGCGACCGGATCGTCCTCGTCGGCGAGGCGAGCCCCGGTCTCGGCGGCTCGGCCTACGCCGCCCTCGCCGGGAGCGCCCCCGAGGATCGGCCGCCGGCCATCGACCTCGACCGTGAGGTTGCCCTCCAGGCCTTCGTCCGGGATGCCATCGCCCGGCGGCTCGTCGCCTCGGCCCAGGACGTCGCGGCCGGGGGGCTCGCCGTCGCCCTCGCCGAGGGGGCGATCTTCGGCGGCCTCGGGGCCCGGGTCCGGATCGGGGTCGCGAACTCGCCCGCCGTTGAGCTCTTCGGGGAGAGCCCCTCGCGGCTCGTCCTCACCTGCCGACCGAAGGCGACGGCCGCCCTCGTCGGTCTGGCTCGGACCTATGGGCTGCCCGTCGAGGAGATCGGGGTCGTCGGCGGCGACCGCCTCGTCATCGAGCTCACCGGCGAGGGGGCGACGGGGGCGGCGGAGGAGCGGGGGAGCCGGATCGCCGACGCCCTCGACGTCGCCCTCGACGACCTCCGCCATGCCTGGGAGCGGGGATTGCCGCGGGCCCTCGGGGTGGAGGGGGAGGCGGCGGTCCCCTTCGGCTCCGGCGTCGCGAGCGAGGTCGGCTGATGTGCGGGATCTTCGGGGTCGCCCTCCCACCCGCGCGGGGCGGGGCGGCGGGGAGCGAGGCGGCGGCGATCGCCGCCCTCGGCCTCTTCGCCCTCCAGCACCGGGGCCAGGAATCGGCCGGCGTCGCCGTCTCGGACGGCGAGCAGCTCATGCTCTACAAGGACCTCGGTCTCGTCGGCTCCGTCCTCGACGAGCGTCGGATCCCGTCGCTTCGGGGGCACCTTGCCGTCGCCCACTGCCGCTACTCGACGACCGGCTCGACCCGCTGGGAGAACGCCCAGCCGACCTTCCGCCTTGGCCCACGCCGGGCGATCGCCATCGGCCACAACGGGAACCTCGTCAACACCCGGGAGCTCCTCGGCCAGCTCCGGGGTGGGCGGGCGCGCCTCCCGGCCACGACCGACACGGAGCTCCTCACCGCCCTCCTCGCCGACGAGCCGGCCGCCGACACCGTGACCGCCCTCCTCGCCGTCCTGCCGAGGGTCCGGGGCGCCTACAGCCTCGTCGTCCTCGACGCCGGGCGGGTCATCGGGGTCCGCGATCCCCACGGCTTCCGGCCCCTCGTCCTCGGGCGGCTCCGCTTCTCCGAGACCTCGGGTGGCGAGAGCGGCCTCTGGGGGAGCGAGGCGGCGACGAACGAGGGCTGGGTCCTCGCCTCCGAGACGGCGGCCCTCGACGTCGTCGGGGCCGAGCTCGTCCGGGACGTCGAGCCCGGCGAGATCGTCGTCCTCGAGCCGGGCCGGGCACCACAGTCGATCCGCTTCGCCGAGGCTCGGCCGGCCCTCTGCGTCTTCGAGCTCATCTACTTCGGTCGGCCCGACTCCTACATGGAGGGCCGGAACCTCTACGAGGCCCGGCGGCGGATGGGGATGCAGCTCGCCCGTGAGCAGCCGGCCGAGGCCGACATCGTCGTCCCCGTCCCCGACACCGGGGCTCCCGCAGCGGCCGGCTTCGCCGAGGTCGCCGGACTCCCGTATCGAGAGGGGATGGTTCGGAACCGCTACACCGGGCGGACCTTCATCGAGCCGTCCCAGGCGATGCGCCAGCGGGGGGTGAACGTGAAGCTCAGCCCCCTCCGGGAGGTCATCCGCGGCCGTCGCCTCGTCGTCGTCGACGATTCGATCGTCCGGGGAACGACGACGAAGCAGATCGTCAGCCTCCTCCGGCGAGCTGGAGCGGCCGAGGTCCACGTCCGGATCAGCGCCCCGCCGATCTACCACCCCTGCTTCTACGGGATCGATACCCAGATCGAGACCGAGCTCATCGCCGCCCGCCTCTCGATCCCCGAGATCCGCGACTTCATCGGCGCCGACTCCCTCGGCTACCTGTCGATCAAGGGGGTCCTGACCGCCCTCGAGCTGCCGTACGAGCGCTTCTGCTTCGCCTGCTTCGACGGCAACTACCCGGTCCCGGTCCCCTACGACGCCCACCACCGGAAGTTCCTCCTCGAGGCCGACGAGGCGGCCGTCGGGCGAGGGGCCGCGCCGCCCACCGCGACGCCTGGCGACCCTCCGACGCCCCCGGTTTCTCGACCCGAGGAGCCGATCGCGCACCGTGGCTGAGGTCGAGCGGGCGGCCTACCGCCGAGCCGGGGTCGACGTCGTCGCCGGGGACGTGGCGGTCGAGCGGATCCGAGCCGCCGTCGAGGCGACTCACGCCTTCGCTCCCGTCCTCGGCCGCTTCGGTGGCTTCGGGGCCGCCTTCGGGCTCCCCGCCGACGTCGCCGAGCCTGTCCTCGTCGCCGCCACCGACGGGGTCGGCACGAAGACGGCCCTCGCTGCCCAGCTCGGCCGCTACGAGACGATCGGCCGGGACCTCGTCGCCATGTGCGCCGACGACGTCGTCTGCTCCGGCGCCGCCCCCCTCGCCTTCCTCGACTATGTCGCCGTCGGGCGCCTCGAACCCGACCGGGTGGCGACGATCGTCGCCGGGATCGCCGAGGGCTGCCGCGAGGCCGGCTGCGCCCTCCTCGGCGGCGAGACCGCCGAGCATCCCGGGCTCCTCGAACCTGAGGAGTTCGACCTCGCCGGGTTCTGCGTTGGGGTCGTCGAGCGCTCGGCCCTCATCGACGGCTCGGCCGTCCGAGCTGGTGACGCCCTCGTCGGGGTCGTGACGAGCGGCCTCCACGCGAACGGCTACTCCCTCGTCAGGGCCGTCCTGGCCGAGGGCCGGTTCGACCTCGGCGAGCCCTACCCGGCCGTCCTCGCTCGGGTCCTCGGGCCGGCCACGGCCGAGGCCGCCCTCGCCGCCGAGGGGGACCTCACCGCGGCGACCCTCGGCGAGGTTCTCCTCCGTCCGACCCCGATCTACGCCCGTCGCCTCCTCGCCGTCCGGAACCGGCTCCGACGAGCGGGATGGGACCTCGGCGGCATCGCCCACGTCACCGGCGGTGGGCTGCCGGGGAACGTGCCGCGGATCCTGCCCGAGGGGCTCGCCGCCCGCCTCGACCCCGAGCGCTGGCCGCTTCCGTCGGTCATGCGCTGGGTCGCCGGCCTCGCCGGGATGGGCGAGGCCGAGGTCCGGGCGACCTTCAACGGCGGCCTCGGGGTCGTCGTCGCGGTGCCGGGGGCGGCGGTCGAGGCGACCCTCGCCGCCTTCGGCGCGGAGGGGCTCGAGGCCCGGCTCGTCGGGCTCGTCGTCGAGGCGGCCGAGGGCGAGGCGCGGTACGTCGAGGGGCCGCTCCCGCCAGCGGGCGGGACGGACGAGGACCGCCGCCGAGCGGGCGGATCCGGCAGGGAGGCGGGCGGGTTCGAGCGTCGAGCGGCGGGGTCCCAGCTGTGAGCGGCCGGATCGCCGTCGGCGTCTCGGGGGCGGGCTCGAACCTCCGGGCCCTCGTCGCCGCCGCCCGCCGGGGCGAGCTCGGTGGTGAGATCGTCCTCGTCTTCGCCGACCGACCCTGCCCGGCCCTCGACTGGGCGGCAGGGGAGGGGGTCGCGACGGCCCTCGTCCCCCGCGGCGACGACGTCGAGCTCGCCGAGACCCTCGCCGCGGCCCGCCCCGACGCCGTCGTCCTCGCCGGCTACATGCGGATCATCGGGCGGCGGGTCCTCGCCGCCCACCGGAACCGGATCCTCAACACCCATCCCTCCCTCCTCCCTGCCTTCCCGGGGGCCCACGCCGTCCGCGACGCCCTCCGGCACGGGGTCGCCGTGACCGGCTGCACCGTCCACCTCGTCGACGAGGTCCTCGACGGCGGGCCGATCGTCCTTCAGGAGGCGGTCCCGGTCCTGCCGGGCGACGACGAGGCGACCCTCCACGACCGGATCCGGGCCGTCGAGCACCGGCTCCTCCCCCGAGCGACCGCCCTCCTCCTCGCCGGAGCCCTCCGAGTCGAGGGACGGCAGGTCCTCATCGACCCGGTCCTCGCCGCCGAGGCCGTCCCGACCCCCCGTCGGGCCCTCCTCTCGGTCTCCGACAAGCGGGGCCTCGAGGCCTTCGCCCGGTCCCTCCTCGAGCTCGGCTTCGAGCTGGTCGCGAGCGGCGGGACGGCCCGTGCCCTCCGCGCCGCCGACCTGCCCGTCACCGACGTCGCCGCCGTGACCGGAGCCCCCGAGATGCTCGACGGCCGGGTGAAGACCCTCCATCCCCGGATCCACGCCGGGATCCTCGCCGACCGGCGCCGGTCCGAGCACCGCCTCGCCCTCGCCCTCGCCCACGTCGCCCCCTTCGAGCTCGTCGTCGTCAACCTCTACCCCTTCGAGGCGGCGGCCGAACGGCCGGACCTCGACCTCGAGGGGCTCGTCGAGGAGATCGACATCGGCGGCCCCGCTCTCGTCCGGGCGGCGGCGAAGAACTGGGCGAACGTCGCCGTCGTCACCTCGCCCGACCGGTATCCCGCGGTCCTCGAGGCGCTCCGGCGGGAAGGGTGCGTCCCCGACGGGCTCCGGGCCGCCCTCGCCGTCGAGGCCTTCCGCCATACCGCCGCCTACGACGCCCGGATCGCCGAGGTCCTCCCCGGACGGATGGCGGGGACGGGCGTGGCGCTTCCCGACCAACCGGGGCTCCCGGGGGCCGTCGACCCGTTCCCGCCACGCCTCGTCGTCGCCCTCGACAAGGTCGAAACCCTCCGCTACGGGGAGAACCCCCACCAGCGGGCCGCTCGGTACCGCCGGCCCGGGGCGACGCCCGCCGATGGCCCCTTCTGGGACGGAGGGACGCTCCTTCAGGGCAAGGCCCTCAGCTCCACGAACGTCCTCGATGCGGCCGCCGCGGCGGCGATCGGGCGGGCCCTCCGGGGCCCGGCGGCGGTCGTCGTGAAGCACACGAACCCCTGCGGGGCGGCGGAACGAGACGACCTCCTCGCCGCCTGGCGGGCGGCCCTCGCCGGCGACCCGGTCAGCGCCTTCGGCGGGATCGCGGCCCTCACCGGTCGGGTCGATCGAGCCCTCGCCGAGGCCCTCACCGAGCTCTTCCTCGAGGTCGTCGTCGCGCCGGCCTTCGACCCCGAGGCGCTCGAGATCCTCGGCCGGCGACCGAACCTCCGCCTCCTCCTCGACCCGGGGCTCGGGGGCGCGGCGTCGCCGCCGCCCGAGCCGTCTCCAACCGGCCTCCTCCGGACCGCCGGCGGCGCGCTCCTCGTCGGCGAGCCGGACGTCCTCCCCGACGACCCGGTCGACTGGCGGGTCGTGAGCCGTCGTCCGCCGAGCGAGCCGGAGCTCGCCGACCTCGACCTCGCCTGGCGCCTCGTCCGCTTCGTGACGAGCAACGCCATCGTCCTCGTCCGGGACCGGATGCTCATCGGGGTCGGGGTCGGCCAGACGAGCCGGGTCGACGCGGCCCGCCAGGCCGTCGAGAAGGCGCTCCGACTCCACGGCCCGGAGGCCCTCCGCGGCGCGGCCTGTGCCTCGGATGCCTTCTTTCCCTTCGCCGACGGGGTCGAGGTCTGCCTCGCGGCCGGGGTCTCGGCCGTCGTCCAGCCAGGGGGCTCCGTTCGCGACGCCGAGGTCGTCGCCGCCGTCGACCGGGCGGGCGCGACGATGTGCTTCACGGGCCGCCGCCACTTCCGCCACTGAGGGCTCCACCCTCGGATTGCCAAGGTCCGTTCGGCGAGTTGCGAGCCTGCACCGGCAGGTAAACCACGGGAGGCGAGGGACCGGCTCTGGGTCAAGAGGAGAAGGCGGATCCAACTTGACAACGCGGGGTTAGGATCTTCAGGATGTTCAGAACGGTCCGGGGGAGTCCCGGGGGAGCGGGAGGACTGACGATGGGCGGACGATTGGGGCAGTGCGCCCCGCAATTGGGCCGGCACCATCCACGACAAGGTGACGGGCACGGCGTACACGTTCCAGTCCGGGGTCGATCTCAGGGACTGTTGGGCATCAATCTGCCGGCGCGGAGCGCTTTCAGCAATCCAACAGGGTACAAGTTCTCGTTCCCTTCAGACGGGCGGCTCTGCGGCACGAATGCCCTGCCTCCCAATGCCGACCGTCTCGCATGGGGCTATGAGGGCTTCGGTGTCGCGCGCGAGGGCCGTCTCCGCCGCCCTCGTCGGCGTCGTCCTCCTCCTGGGCCTCGCCCAGGTCTTGACGAATCCGGTCTACCCGATGACTGGTCCGATGACCGTGACGGCCTGGATCCGGATCTCGATCCCGCTCGCGCCCGGGGGAGGTCGCGACCTGGGGCATGCCCCTTGACACCCAGCTCCCGACAGCCGTCGTCCTCCGAGCGGTCGAGCCCCTCGAAGTCGTGGGGCTCGAGATCGTCGGCATCGCTGCCTGCTACTCGGAACCCTCCCCTCGACCAGACGGCACCTGGCTCTCGTGCGGGGGCACCGGCCTCGGCTGGCGAGCCCCGGCGGGTGAGATGGTCCCCGTCGACGGGACTCGGGTCGAGCCAGGTCTTCCAGGGGCTGGGGTCCTCGTCGGGGTCCGCCGTCCCCCGGGGACAGGCGTCTCTGGCTTCACGGGTCTCCGGATCGTCTACGACGCCTATGGTCGCCGCTTCGAGGCGAGGCAGCCCTGGTCCCTCGTCCTTCATGATCCCGGCACTACGCCGCCGCCCTTCTGGCCGTGATCCGACGGGCCGACGTCCCGAAGCGACCCTTGCGGCCGGCCACTCACCTGCACCGCCCGGACCAAGGGTGGTCCTACCCCGGTCCAGGGGTGGACGGGCAGCGGCGATCACGGCTGGGTGGATCCTGCTCATCGCCCTCGCAGGGGTGGGCGGCGACTCGGCACTGGGACCGCGCATCCGGGCACCGGCCGGCGGCCGGTTCCGGGTGTAGCCGCCCTCATCGTCGCCGCAGCACCGGCCGACGACCCGTACCACGGCCAGCTCTTTGGCGCGGTCCTCGTCGACGATCGAACGGTCCTCACCGCCGCCCATTGTGTCGTCGGGCGGCCACCTCGGCGCCTGGCAGTCATCGTCGAGGCCGACAACCTCTGCCGCGGGCGCCCCATCGACGGGCGGCGCGTCCGGATCGAGTCAGTGGACGTCCATCCCCGCTACGACGCGCTCTCGGGTTCCTTCGATCTCGCCGCCCTCCAGCTCGAGCAGCCGGTCGCTGACCGAGCGCGGAGCGTGGCGAAGCTCGACCCGACGGTGACGACACTCACCGCGTACGGGTGGGGGTCTCGTGGCCCAGGTCGCCCGACGAGCTGTCGCCTCGAGCGGATCCCGCTTCGAGCCGCTCCAAGTGAGCGCTGTGCCTCCCTCGGCTCGGGATCACCACGGCGGTTCGACCCCGGGTCGATGCACTGCGCGCTTCCGGTCGGCGCATCGACGACTTGCGGCGGCGACAGCGGTGGGCCTGTCGTCCTCGGGGACGATGACGACCTACGAGCGCCGGTCGTCGGTCTCGTGAGCTGGGCGCCGAGTTGTGTCGGTCCGGGTGCCTACGCCCTCGCCTCGGCCTGGCCGTTCTGACCGGTCGAGCCACGCGCAGCGGTGCGTCGCGCCGCGGCCACCCGCCTTCGTTGAGCTGACAGGGGACGAATCTCTGAGCCCAGCTACCGGGACCTCCCGGGCTGAGACGAAGACACGGCTGGAAGCGCGGGAACGTGACGGGTCTGTTCGACTAGACCCTCGAGCCTCGGGTCCAGGCCGGATTGACAGATAGCGGTGAGACAGCCTAGGATCACGATGACCGGCAGCTCGTCCGGGGGAAGCAGGAGGATCAGGCGATGCGTCGAGCCGCTGCCGTGGCGGGAGGCGTCGTAGCCTCCGCCGTGTGGGTTGCCGCCGTTGCCGGTCACGCGCAGGTGGACGTCTCAGGACTCGTGCCGAATAATGCCTCCTGGGCGTACTACCAAACCGAGCGGATGGCTACCGACTACAACTACGGCGTGCGACTGCGAACCCTCTCCTGGTCCGGTTCGGACCAGTACTACTACCTCCGACGGTGCGACAACGACAACCCCATCGGAGCTGGCACGCCGAACAACCCGGTCCGCGCCGCCGTCGGAGACGACACGTTCAAGCAGCTCGGCCCCGTGACGGGCTGCTTCCGGATGACGGCGAAGAAGGACTTCACCTGGTTCTCTGGATCATCCTGGTGGACGGGAACGCTTCGATACTGAGCGTACCGCCCCGCCTGCCTCGAACCAGATGGGCCTCGTGACTCGCGACGGCTGCCGACGCCAAGGGCTCGCGGCGAGGACCGCAGTTCTTGCCGCTGCCGTGAGCATCGTTCTCGCTGCCTGCGGCCCGCCTGGCGGATTTGTCAGCGGTGCCGACGTCGACCGTGAAGCCGAGGCGGCCAGGGCTGTGACGCCCCTGCCGCCGGGCGCCACCTACCCCGCGTACACGCACGATCCGGGAGGGGCATACCAGCCTGGGGTCGGGCGCAGCGAGGTGGAGTTCCAGGCCATGTGCGCCTGGTTCCGGTACTGGGCTGAGGCGATCGCGGAGGACGACGAAGCCGCGATTGCCCAAGCGTCGGCGATGTGGGACACGATCCGGACCTGGTCCGCTTATCGGAACTTCGACAAGACCGGGCGCGACGCCTTGGACTCCTTCGTCGAGCGGGCGCGCCTCGGCGACCCGAGCGGACTCATCGACGTGTGCAAGTGAACCGAGGCCAGGGTCTTTCGTGGACCGGGGCGGTCGTCATCGTCGCCATCGTGAGCGGGATCGTGGCCCTTGCCTACAGCCCGGTCATCCGCGGTCCGAGCAGCCAACCCGCGTCCCTCGGGAGCAGCCCAGCCAGTCCCTCTGTTGCGGTCGTCGCTCGGGGCATGATCCGGAGCGTCCTCGTCCTCGACGGGGTCGTCGCTCGGGAACGCGCTGATGGCGCCCCGACCGACCACCTGGAAGCCGTTGCCATCGTGCCCCCCGAGCTCCTCTACCGCCTGTACGACCTGCCCCGATCGATCAGCGTCAAACTCGACCGCGGGCCCGGGCCCTTCGACTGCCCTCTCTCGAGCCTCGGAGCTCGAGGTGGTGAGTCCGGGGATCCTCTGGAGGCGCCCGTCGAGCTGCGGTGTCGGATACCCCAGGACATCCGTGCCTTCCCGGGGGTTCGGCTGAAGATCGCGGTCGTCACGGGCGAGGTTCGGAACGTCCTCATCCTGCCCCTGACGGCCGTGGCGGGCGAGAGCGACCAGGGCTACGTCACGCTCCTTCGTGACGGCGAGCGTATCCGTCGCGAGGTTCGACTGGGACTCACCGACGGCATCAACATCGAGATCCGCGAGGGGCTTTCCGAGGGAGATCGTGTTCTCATTCCCCCGGATGACCCGCTCGGCCTCCTCGGTGATGGGTCCTGAGGGTCCGGGGTGCTCAGGCTTCGGGCGGGCCGCAAGCGGGTCGTCCTACCGAACGGGTCGTCCCTCCAGCTCCTCGATTCGCTCTCCATCGACGTCGAGCCCGGAGAGATCCTCGCCATCCTTGGTCGGTCGGGGGCGGGAAAGAGCACACTCCTCCACTGCCTCGGGCTCCTCGACGAGTTCGACAGCGGGGAGTACGAGGTGGACGGTGCGCGGGTCGACAGTCTCTCCGAGGCCCGGCGGTCGGCCCTCCGCGGCCGAACCTTCGGCTTCGTCTTTCAGCAGTTCTATCTGTTCGAGGGCCGGACAGCGTTGGCGAACGTCATGGCACCGGCCCAGCACGCGCCCCTTCCTGAGTTCCGTCAGGCTCGACGCCGCGCGATCGACCTCCTCGTCCAGTTTGGACTAGCCGATCGACTCGACTCGCCGCCAGCACTGCTCTCGGCCGGCGAACAGCAGCGCGTCGCCATCGCGCGTGCCCTCATCCGCGACCCGCGGTACGTCCTCGCCGACGAACCGACCGGATCGCTCGACGTCGAGACCGGAGCCTCGGTGCTCGGTGTCCTCGTTGACGCGTGCCGGGAACGGGGGCGTGCGCTCGTCGTCGTCACCCATGACGAAGCCATCGCCCGCCTCGCCGATCGCCGCTTGCGGCTGGTCGACGGCTCACTCTCGGCGATGTGAAGGAGCGATGAACATCCTTGGGCTTCTGTTGGCTGCGATCGATGCGATTTCCGCCCACCGCTTGCGGCTCCTCCTCGGGGTCGTCAGCATCGTCGTTGGCATCGCGTCGGTCACCCTCGTCGTCGGCCTTGGTGACGTTGGCCGGGCGGCAGCCGAGGAGATCCTCGAGCGCCAATCGGGTCGCCCGGCCACCTTCGCCGCCAGCCTGACTGTCCCGAGCTGGACTCCCCTCGATAGCCCAGCCATCGCCGATCGCCTCGTGGACGTGGTCGTCCTGGGCGGTGGCCAGGCGGCGCGGGTCTTGCGCTCGAGCGGCTTGGTCGAGTCGACGACGATCCGAACACCGGTCGACCTCGTCGCCACCGACCCGAGCTTCGCTGGTGTCTATCGCTTTCGGGTCGTCGCGGGCCGTTGGCTCCTGCCCGAGGACAGGTTCGTCCTCGGCCCGGTCATCACCGTCAACGAGACCGCCGGCGCCGACCTCGGACTGAAGGGTGACGCCAGCTTCCCGGTTCCCATCGTCCTCACCCTTGGCGAGCGTGGCGAGCGGGTCGCCGGCATCGTGGTCGGGATCGTCGACGATGGCATTCCGCGCTCGACGGCCTATCTGCCCGTCGCGGCCATGGTCCGTTGGGCTGGCGTCCCGAACCAGCCGGCTCTCTTCTTCTGGGTTCCCCCCGAGCGCTCGAGCTCGGTGCTCGAGCGGCTCTCTGCCGCCGCCTCCCGCTTCGACACCCAGCTCGAGGTGCAGCGAACTGACGACCCTCGAGCGGCCGATCGGTTCATCGGCGCCATCCAGCTCGTGCTCGGAGGCATCGCCGCCCTCAGTCTTCTCACGGGCGGGATCGGTGTCGCGAACCTGGCCCTGGCGGTTGTCGATGAACGAACGAAGGAGTTCGCGATTCGGCGCGCCTTCGGCGCCAGTCGAAGGGACATCTTCGTCATCGTCTTCCTGGAGTCCGTCATCACGGTCGGGCTCGGGGGCCTTCTGGGCGTCGCCCTTGCCGTCGTCGGAGCCACCGGTGCGGGGTTGGTCCTCGGGCCCGTGCTCGGCCTCGAGCGAGCGCCGAGTCCGCCGATCTCGGCCGCAGGGGTCGGGCTCCTCGTGACGGCCCTCATCGGTGTCCTGGTCGGGACCGTGCCGGCGCGACGGGCGACGTCGACGAGCGTCATCCGCGCCATCCGTGACTGACCGCCGCCATCCGCACCGACCGCCGCCGACCTCGGATGCGGTCCTGCTAGCATCCGGGCCATGGCCCGCTTCTACATCACGACCGCCATCGCCTACGCGAACAACCAGCCCGGCCTCCACACCCTCTACGAGGTCATCGGGGCCGATGCCATCGCCCGCTGGCATCGGATGATTGGCGACGAGACCCGCTTCTTGACCGGGACCGACGAGCACTCGGTGAACATCGCCATGAAGGCAGCCGAGCGGGGTCTCCACCCGAAGGCCTTCGTCGACGAGATGGTCGAGCTCTTCAAGGCCGCCGAGGCTGCCCTCCTCATCGCCCCCGACCGCTTCATCCGGACGACCGACCCCGACCACGTCCGGGCGGCGCAAGAGATGGTCCGGCGGGCCTACGCGAACGGCGACATCTATCTCGGGACCTACGAGGGCTGGTACTGCCCGAACGAAGGCTTCAAGGCCGCCTCCGACCTCCTCGAGACGGCGAAGGGGACGATCTGCCCGAACCACCCCAACGTCCCCTTGCAGTGGCTGAGCGAGCGGAACTGGTTCTTCCGCCTGTCGGCCTACCAGGAGCGCCTCCTCCGCCACTACGAGGCCCACCCCGAGTTCGTCGAGCCGGAGTACCGGCGGAACGAGATGCTCGCGTTCATCCGCCAGGGCCTCGAGGACTTCTCGATCAGCCGGGCCGGCGCGAGCTGGGGGATCCCCTTCCCGATCCGCGAGGACGGGAGCTCGGCCCAGCTCCCGGACGGCTCCTGGGATCCGGCGGCGGGGACGATCTACGTCTGGTACGACGCCCTCATCAACTACATCACCGGGGCGGGCTTCCCTGACGACCCGGCGAGCTTCGCCCGCTGGTGGCCGGCCGACCTCCACGTCATCGGCAAGGACATCGCCCGCTTCCACACGATCTACTGGCCGGCGATGCTCTGGTCGGCCGGCCTCGAGGCGCCGCGGCGGGTCTGGGTCCACGGCTGGCTCCTCGTCCAGGGCGAGCGGATGAGCAAGAGCCGAGGGAACTTCCTCGACCCGGGCGACGTCGTCCGCGCCTTCGGGCCCGATGGCGCCCGCTACGTCACCCTCCGCGAGGTCGCCTTCGACCGCGACTCCGACGTCTCCTGGGACAGCTTCGTCCGCCGCTACAACGCCGACCTGGCGAACGACTTCGGCAACCTCGTGAACCGGACCGTGTCGATGGTCCACCGCTACCTCGGCGGCGAGCGGCCGGCCCCTCGTCCGGCGGCCGCCTCACCCCTCGCCGCGGGCTGGGCCGACACCCTCGCCCTCGTCCGGGATCGGATCGAGGGTTGCCTCCTCCACGAGGCCCTCGCCGGGCTCTGGGAGTACGTCGGCGGGGCGAACCGGACCGTCGACACCGAGCAGCCGTGGGTCCTCGCTCGGGCGGCAAAGGAGGGCGACGCCGCGGCGGAGGCCCACCTCCGCGACGTCCTCGGCGACCTCGTCGAGGCCTGCCGGCTCGTCGCCCTCGCCGTCGCGCCCTTCATGCCCGGTGCGGCGCCGCGGATCCTCGCCCAGCTCGGCTACGGATACCCGTACGGCCCCGACGGGAACGGGGGCCCGCCGCTCCTCGACGAGCTCCGCTGGGGCCGTCACGCCTCGACGTCGGGGCGGGTCGGTCGACCGGAGCCCCTCTTCCCCCGCCTCGAAGCCGAGGACGCGGGCGAGGCGGCGGGCTCGAGCGGGGGGCGCCGACGGTGATGGCGATCGGTCGATCCGCCAATCGGCGAGCGAGGTGAACGGCGCCGGGGCCGGCGCACTGGCTCGTCCCGGAGGGGAGCCCCTCGAGGGGAGGGCGGCCGACGGGACGGCGCCGCCCCTCGTCGACGCCCACTGCCACCTCAACCACGAGCGTTTCGGGGCGGAGGCGGTGGCGGTCGCCGAGGCGGCCAGGACGGCGGGCGTCGTCCGGCTCCTCGTCCCCGGCTGGAACCTCGCCTCGTCCGAACGGGCCATCGACCTCGCCCGGCGCCTCGGCTGGGCCGACGCGGCGGTCGGGATCCACCCCCACGACGCGGCGAAGGTGCTGGAGGGGGACTGGGCGCGGCTCGAGCGCCTCGCCGCCGACCCAGCCGTCGTCGCCGTCGGCGAGACCGGTCTCGACTTCGACCGCCTCTTCTCCCCGGTGGAGGCCCAACTCGAGAACCTCGAGCGCCACCTCGAGCTCGCCGCGCGGACCGCGAAGCCCCTCGTCCTCCACTGCCGCTCGAAGCCGGGTCGCCGCGAGGCCCAGGATGCGCTCCTCGACGCCCTCCGTCGCTGGCTCGGGGAGCCCCCCGCGGGGCTCGCCAGCGGACGACGGGACCCCGCGCCCGGGCGCCAAGATGGGACAGGCTCGGTCTCCCCCGAAACGCCCTCGAGGCAGCGGCCCGACCCGCCGGCGGTCCTCCACTCCTTCTCGGGGCCCCGCGACTATGCCCTCACCGCCCTCGAGCTCGGCTGCCTCGTCAGCTTCTCGGGTCTCGTCTTTCGGCCCGGAGAGGAGGCGGCGGCCGAGGTGGCTCGTCGCCTCCCGGCGGCTGCCCTCCTCGTCGAGACCGACGCGCCCTTCCTTCCGACGCGCGGTGCCCCGCGGAACCGGAACGAGCCGGCCTGGGTGCGGCGGACGGCGGCCTGGCTCGCCGAGGTCCGGGGGAGCGATCTCACCGAGCTCGGACCCCGCCTCGTCGCGACCTACGACGCCTTGGCCGGGCGGGCGCCGCGGGGGCGGCCCGGGACCGTCGGCCCGAGGACGGCCGAGGGGGTATGATCGGCGCCCGGTCGGGACCGGCCCGGCCGACCGCCCGAGCCTGAGGTGGTCCGAATGCCCAGCGTCCGACCTGGCTCCCGTCCGCTCGCCGACGGCGCCGCGACGAATCCGGGACGGCTCGCCTCGTCCCTCCCGGGTGGCGCTCGAGGCCAGCTCGACCTCGGTCTCCGTCGTGTCCTGCGCCGTCGTCCCGGGCGTCGGGCCACTCCCAGCCGCAGCGTCGGCCTCGTCCTCCTTGTCCTCTTCCTCGCCGCCTGCTCGTCCGAGGTCACTCCCTCGACTTCATCGAGCGGGGGGCCGTCGGCGACGGCCTCGGTCGCGCCCGGGAGCCCGCCGTCCGCCTCGGCCGCGCCCTCCGTCTGTCCGATCGAGCCGTCGAGCGGGCGCCTGGCGAGCAATCGACTCCTCGACGTCGTCGTCGACCCGGCCGGGGCGTGGGTCCGCTTCCGCTTCGGGCCGGCGACGGGACCGCCGGGCGAGGGTCGGCTCGAGGAGGCCCAGCCGCCCTTCGACCAGACCGCTTCGGGCCTCCCCGTCGAGGTCCTCGGCGAGCGGGTCGTCCGGCTCCACTTCGAGGCCCTCGTCCTCTTCGACGAGCTCGGCAACCCGACCTACGGCGGCCCCGACCGGATCCGCCCCCTCGGCGGGCCGATCCGCGACGTCGTCGTCGAGGAGGCCTTCGAAGGGGTCATGAACTGGCTCGTCGGCTTCGACGGGCCGGCCTGCCTCCGCCTCCGCCAGGGGGTCGACCCCCTCGTCCTCGAGCTCGTCGTCGCTCCGAGGGCGTGATCGACAGCGCTGCCGCGCCCCGTGCCAGCCGCTCCCCGACGAGGGCGAAGGACGGTGTTGACAGTCGCGGGAGAGGTCCGCTAAGCTCTTTAGCACTCTCGCGGCGAGAGTGCTAAGCGACGCCGGAGCGACCCGTCGGCGGCCGCCGGCGCCGACGAGCCAGGACCCCGTCCTCGCCGTCGCGCCAGCCGGGACCGAGCCCGCTCTCGGGGCGCGGCGTCGACGAGCAACCAGATCGGTGTCCGGGACCGCTGGCCCCATGGGCCGCGGTCGCCCGGCGAGGTCCATTCAGGCATGAGACGGCATCTGCCGTCGTAGGAGGGATCGCACCTTGGCGACTGCTACTGCGTCTTCGACGAAGCTTCGCCCGCTCGGTGACCGCGTTGTCGTCAAGCCGACTCCGCGGGAGGAGATGACGAAGAGCGGGATCGTCCTCCCTGACACTGCGAAGGAGAAGCCCCAGGAGGGGAGCGTCCTGGCCGTCGGTCCTGGCCGCATGCTCGAGGACGGGAAGCGCGAGCCGATGGACGTGAAGGAGGGTGACCGAGTCCTCTACGCGAAGTACGCCGGCACCGAGTTCAAGGTCGACGGCGAGGAGCTCCTCATCATCAGCCAGAAGGACATCCTCGCCATCGTCGAGAGCTGACCGGCCGCTCGGCGACCGGTCGACCAGCCGGCCGGTCGGGTGAGCCCGATCGGCCGTCGTCGCATCAGCAGCTGACAACGGAGGGTACGAGAAGTTGGCCAAGCAGCTCATCTTCGACGAGGTTGCTCGTCGTTCGCTCAGGCGCGGTATCGACCGTCTCTCTGATGCCGTTCGGGTGACCCTCGGGCCGAAGGGTCGGAACGTCGTCCTCGACAAGAAGTTCGGTGCCCCGACGATCACGAACGACGGGGTGACGATCGCCCGCGACATCGAGCTCGAGGATCCCTTCGAGAACATGGGCGCCCAGCTCCTCAAGGAGGTGGCGACGAAGACCGACGACGTCGCCGGTGACGGGACGACGACCGCCGTCGTCCTCGGCCAGGCGATGGTGAACGAGGGGCTCCGGGTCGTGACCGCGGGCGCGAACCCGATGATCGTGAAGCGCGGCATCGAGCGCGCCGTCGAGGTCATCGTCGAGGAGATCAAGAAGACCGCCCGCCCGGTCGAGACCCGCGAGCAGATCGCGGCTGTCGCCGCCATCAGCGCCGCCGACCCCGAGGTCGGCGAGATCATCGCCGAGGTGATGGACAAGGTCGGCAAGGACGGCGTCATCACCGTCGAGGAAGGGCAGAGCCTCGGTCTCGAGAAGGAGTACACCGAGGGGATGCAGTTCGATCGGGGCTACATCTCGGCCTACTTCGTCACGAACCCCGATCGGATGGAGGCGGTCCTCGAGGATCCTCGGATCCTCATCACCGACCGGAAGATCTCGAGCGTCCAGGACATCCTCCCGGCCCTCGAGAAGGCCGTCCAGCTCGGCAAGCCCCTCGTCATCATCGCCGAGGACGTCGACGGTGAGGCCCTGGCGACCCTCGTCGTGAACAAGCTCCGGGGCACCGTCTCGGTCCTCGCCGTCAAGGCGCCGGGCTTCGGCGATCGCCGCAAGGAGATGCTCCGCGACATCGCGATCCTGACCGGCGGGACGGTCATCAGCGAGGAGATCGGGCGAAAGCTCGACTCGGTGACCCACGAGGACCTCGGGACGGCTCGCCGGGTCGTGGCGACGAAGGACGACACGACGATCGTCGACGGCGGCGGCTCGCCCGAGGCGATCAAGGCCCGGATGACCCAGATCAAGGCCCAGATCGAGGAGACGACCTCCGACTACGACCGCGAGAAGCTCCAGGAGCGACTGGCGAAGCTCGCCGGTGGCGTTGCCGTCATCAAGGTCGGCGCGGCGACGGAGGTCGAACTCAAGGAGAAGAAGCACCGGATTGAGGACGCCCTCTCGACGACCCGGGCGGCCGTCGAGGAGGGGATCGTCGCCGGCGGTGGGGTGACCCTCGTCCAGGCGATCCCGGCCCTCGACTCCCTCAAGCTCGAGGGTGACGAGGCCGTCGGTGTCGACATCGTCCGCAAGGCCCTCGAGGCGCCAGCCCGCCAGATCGCCGACAACGCCGGCGAGCCCGGCGAGGTCGTCGTCGAGCGGATCAAGCAGCTCCCGAAGGGCGAGGGCTTCGATGCCCTCCGCGGCGAGTACGGGAACATGTTCGACCGCGGCATCGTCGACGCGGCGAAGGTGACCCGCTCGGCGCTCCAGAACGCGGCCTCCATCGCGGCGATGGTCCTCACGACCGAGACCCTCGTGACCGACATCCCGGAGAAGGAGAAGGCGCCTGCTGGCGGTCACGGCCACGGCGACATGGACTTCTAGTCGGGCCACCGAACGCGCCAAGGCGATACGGCCCGGGTCGGACCCACCGACCCGGGCCGTACGATTTCTCGGCGACGGGCTTCGGGGACGGCTGAGAGCGTGGAGCCGGCACGGCCGACCTCCGCTGCCGCCGGCGACGACGGCGCCCCTGGCCGAAGGTCCGGTTGACAGGGCGGCCCTGGCAGGGCAGGCTGGAGACGGACAGGCCGCACCAGAACCACCGAAGCTGGGGGAGACCCGATGATCCGACAGCGACCCCTCGCGGCGCTCGCCGCTCTTGCCCTCCTCGTCGCCGCCTGCGGCGGTGGCGCCCCACCGATCGGAGACCCAAAGGAGATCCTCGTCAAGGCCGTCGAGGCGCTTCAGACGGCGAAGTCCTTCCAGTTCCGGGCCGAGGTCTCGGGCTCGGTCCCCCTCGACCTGACCGGGACGGGGAGCGGCGAGCCCCTCGACATCTCGGGCACGACCGTCGAGGGTGCCTTCGACATCGTCGGCGAGCGAGCCCGCCTCGCCTTCAGCGTGCCGATGCTCCTGAACACGAGCGGCGAGCTCCTCGTCGTCGACAAGGTCGGCTATCTCAAGGTCAGCCTCATCGGTCCGAAGTACCAGAAGCTCGACGTCAAGGCGGGAACCGACGGGCTCGACGTCCCCGACGCCGCCCTCGATCCAAAGACGAGCCTCGAGGAGCTCCGCAAGGGCCTCGACGAGCTGAAGTCGCCACCCGAAAAGCTCGCCAACGAACGCTGCGGCGATGCCGACTGCTACCACGTCCGGCTCGCCCTCGACGAGGCAGCGATGGATCTCGCCGCGGAGAACGCGAAGGTCAGCCTCGACCTCTGGGTCCGGACGAACGACCTCCGGCCGGCGAAGGTGACCCTCGTCGCCGACGCCGGGGCGAAGGGAACGGTGACGATCGCCCTCGACCTCTTCGGCTATGACCAGGCAGTCTCCATCGAGGCGCCGCCGGCCGACCAGGTTGAAGAGGGGTCGATGCTCCCGCTGCCCTAGCGCCGACAGCGTCCCAGTCCGGATCCCTTCGGCGCTCAACCGTCGGTGGCGGGCGTCCCTTCGCCGACGCTGGGCTCCGTCCCCTCGCCTCCCTCGGCGACGAGGTGGGGGACCCGGCCGCTGGCGAGGAAGCGCCGCCAGCGGTCGAGGAGCCGGGATCGCCAGCCGAGGTAGCGCCGCTCGACCCGCTCGATCTCGGTCAGGCGCTTCCAGCGGATGTGCTCGAGGCCGACGGCCCGGAGGAGCTCGACGACGGGCTCGGGGTCGCTCAGTCGGGCGAAGGGGAGTCGGGCCAGGGTCGTCGGGTCGTACTCGTGCCCCCGGGTCGGCGGCAAGGGACGCTGGCGGAGTCGGCGGCTCGCCGCCCGCATCAGCTCGGCGACGAGGCGAAGGGGTCGGGGCCACGGCTCGTGCCAGCCGTCGAGGACGGCGACGAGGCCGCCCGGGCGGGCTGCGTCGCGCCAGGCGGCGAGGGCCCGGGCGGGGTGGGGGAGGGTCCAGAGGACCTGGCGGGCGATGACGGCGTCGTAGCCGGTGAGGTCGACCGGGAGGGACTCGGCGTCACCGAGGCGCCAGTCGATGACGAGCCCGCGCTCGCGCGCCTTCGTCCTCGCTCGCTCCAGCATCGCCGGGCTCGCGTCGAGCCCCGTCACCTCGTGACCGAGCTCGGCGGCGAGGAGGGCAACGACGCCGGTCCCGGTCCCGACGTCGAGGACCCGGAGCCGCGGGACGCCAGCGTGGAGGGGGTCGCCGAGGATGGCGGCGAGGAGACGTCGCCAGGCGGCCCACTCGTCGTCGTGGAGGAGGCCGTGCCGGAGCTCGTGGTCGTAGTCGGCGGCGCCCTGTTGCCAGGCGGCGGCGATGCGGGCGCGGAGATCGTCGTCCATCGGCGTCGAGGATGCCACGCCCGGCGGTCGCCGTCGCGGCCGAGGCGATCCCGGCACCGGTGCCCCGCCCCGGGTTCGTCCCCCGGCCGGCGTTCTCTGGGGACCGGGCGGTGGGGGGCGGGCCGTACAATCGACTCGTGCCGCGACCGATCCCCCTCCCCGAACCGAGCCGCGACGACCTCGCTGCCCCCGACGACGTCGCCTGGTTCGAGGCGCCCCGGATCATCGGTCGCGACGCCGTCCCTCCCGAACCCGAGGAGCTGCGTTTCGTCCCGCCTCCCGACATGGCGCCGCCCGAACTCCTGGCGCCGGAGGCGAGCGGCACAGCGGCGGGGATGGCCCGACAGGCGGCGATCCGCGCCCTCGCCGAGCGGATCCTCGCCGCCCTCAACCCCGAGCAGGCGAAGGCCGTCGAGCAGACGGATGGTCCCGTCCTCATCTTCGCCGGGGCCGGTTCGGGGAAGACGAGGGTCCTCGCTCACCGGGTCGCCTACCTCATCGGGGTGAAGGGCGTCCGGCCCTGGCAGATCCTCGCCGTCACCTTCACGAACCGGGCCGCCGCCGAGCTTCGAGAGCGGATCGTCGGTCTCGTGGGGCCGGCCGGCGAGGAGGTCCAGACGGGGACCTTCCACGCCATCTGCGCTCGGGTCCTCCGCCGCGACGGGGAGGCGATCGGTCTCGACCGGCGCTTCGTCATCTACGACACCGACGACCAGGCCGCCGTCATGCGCCAGCTCATCAAGGAGGCCGACCTGCCGAGCGCGGAGTTTCGACCGGCCGCCGTCCTCGCCGCCATCAGCCGGGCGAAGAACGAGATGATCTCGACGGCGGAGCTCGCCGAGCGGGCCCGGAACCGCTACGAGCACGCCGTCGCCCGCCTCGCCGCCTCCTACGAGCGCCGCCTCGCCGAGCTCGGTGCCCTCGACTTCGACGACCTCCTCCTCGCCGCCGTCCGGCTCTTCCGGGAAGTGCCCGAGGTCCTGGCGAAGTACCAGGATCGCTGGCGCTACCTCCACGTCGACGAGTACCAGGACACGAACCGGCCTCAGTATCTCTGGATCCGCGCCCTCGCCGCCCGCCACCGGAATCTCTGCGTCGTCGGCGACGACGACCAGGCGATCTACTCCTGGCGCGGGGCCGACATCCGGAACATCCTCGACTTCGAGCACGACTACCCGGAGGCGACGGTCGTGAAGCTCGAGCGGAACTACCGCTCGACCCAGCTCATCCTCGACGCCGCCCACGCCGTCGTCTCTCGAAACGAGCGCCGGACGGCGAAGAAGCTCTGGACCGACCAGGCCGGAGGGCGGCCGATCCTCCGCTTCGAGGCCTACAACGAGGAGGAGGAGGCGGAGTGGATCGCCCGCCAGGTCGAGACCCTCCTCGGCGGCCGGGGCTCGATCCTCACCCGGCGGGCCGACGAGGGCGACGATGGGCCCTATCGGCCGCGGGACATCGCCGTCATGTACCGGACGAACGCCCAGTCCCGGGCGATCGAGGAGGCCTTCCTCCGCTTCGGTATCCCCTACCAGATCGTCGGTGGGGTCCGCTTCTACCAGCGCCGCGAGGTGAAGGACGCCCTCGCCTACCTCCGGATCCTGCGGAGCGACCGGGACGTCGTCAGCTTCGAGCGGATCCTGAACGTCCCACCCCGCCACATCGGGGAGCGGACCCTCGAGGTCCTCCGGGCCGCCGAAGGGGAGCACGGCACCTTCGAGGCCCTCGTCGCCGGCGCCGAGGGTCGGCTCCCCCTTGCCGCCCGGACCGTCCACGCCCTCGCTGGCTTCGTCGACCTCGTCCGCCGCCTCCGGGCCCGGGTCGGCGTCCTCGCCCTCCCCGAGCTCCTCGACGAGGTCCTCGAGCACTCCGGCTATCGGGCGATGCTCGCCGACGGCTCCGAGGAGAACGCCGAGCGTTGGGCGAACCTCCTCGAGCTTCGGCGGGTGACGGAGCGCTACGACGACCTCGACCCGGGCGACGCCCTGGACCGCTTCCTCGAGGACACCGCCCTCGTCGCCGAGGCCGACACCTACCGGGTCGGGGCCGATGCGGTCACCCTCATCACCCTCCACGCGGCGAAGGGCCTCGAGTTTCCGGCCGTCTTCATCGCCGGCCTCGAGGAGGGGCTCCTGCCCCACAGCCGATCCCTCGACGATCCGGCTGCCCTCGAAGAGGAGCGGCGGCTCGCCTACGTCGGGATGACCCGGGCGAAGCGGCGTCTCTTCCTCTCCTTCGCCTGGCGCCGAGCGACGTGGGGGTCGGGCGGGATGTCGGTCCCCTCGCGCTTCCTCCTCGAGATCCCCGAGGAGCTCGTCGCCGGTCCGCGCCTCGACCTCGAGGCCGACCTCGACTACGAGATCGACCTCGACCTTCTCTACGGCCGCCGGAGGCGGGCCGGTCGGGGTGGGCGGGAGGCGACCCGGCCCGATGGGCCGTCGCCGGCCGGGGGTGGATTTCGGGTCGGGGTCTTCGCCGGTGGCGAGGCCTATCGGACTGGAAGCGGTCGCCCGGGGGCGCCGGAACCTGGTGAGCGGTTCGAGCCGACCAGGGATCTCGCCGCCCGCCGGGCAGCCCGCAGCGGGGCGATGAGAGGGGACTCAGAGGGAACGAGCGGGACGCTCGGCGAAGCCCGTGCCCCCGCGGTCGTCGGGTCGCGGCCGATCGTCCCCGGGGAGCGCCGCTACCGCGATGGCGACCGGGTCCGGCACCGCCACTTCGGCGAGGGGATCGTCGTCAGCTCGAGGCTGACCCGGACGGACGAGGAGGTGACGGTCGCCTTCCGCGACCCGTCGGTCGGGCGGCGGACCCTCCTCGCCAGCGTCGCCCCCCTCGAGCTCCTCGGCTGACGAAAGGACGTGACGATGGGCCTCCTCGATCTCCTCTGGCTCCTCATCATCATCAGCTCCCTCCAACCGATCATCCGCCAGCGCCTCCTCGAAGCCCAGCGGATGCGGGCCTTCCGTGCCCTCGAACGGCGGCGGGGGAGTCGGGTCATCGGCCTCATCCACCGTCAGGAGCGGATGAGTCTCCTCGGATTTCCCATCGTCCGCTACATCGACATCGAGGACTCCGAGCAGGTCCTCCGGGCGATCCAGCTGACCGACCCGGCCGTCCCGATCGACCTCATCCTCCACACCCCCGGCGGCCTCGTCCTCGCCGCCGAGCAGATCGCCGAGGCCCTGAAGCGCCACCCGGCGAAGGTGACGGTCTTCGTCCCCCACTACGCGATGAGCGGCGGGACCCTCATCGCCCTCGCTGCCGACGAGATCGTCATGGCCGAGAACGCCGTCCTCGGTCCCGTGGATCCGCAGCTCGGTCAGTTCCCGGCGGCCTCGATCGTCCGGGTCCTCGAGCTGAAGCCGATCGCCGAGGTCGACGACCAGACGATCATCCAGGCCGACATCGCAGCGAAAGCGCTCCGGCAGGTCGAGCGGACCGTCCGGGGCCTCCTCGCCGGGCGGATGAGCGACGAGGCCGCCGAGGCCCTCGCCCGGGCCCTCACCTCGGGCCAGTGGACCCACGACTATCCGATCAGCGTCGCCGAGGCTCGGGAGCTCGGTCTCCCCGTCTCGACCGACGTCCCGCCCGAGGTCTACGAGCTCATGGGCCTCTACCCGCAGACGGCCCAGCGGCGTCCCTCGGTCGAGTACGTCCCCCTCCCGTACCACCCGGCTCCGACGCCACGGGAGCGGCCGGGCCGCGGCGGTGGGGCCTGAGGCCCGGGGTCCCGCGCGACGTTCTCCAGGACGGCCATGACCTTCCGACGATGACGACGCAGGAGTCCTCGACGACCGAGCGACCCGAGCTGAACCGGGTACCGAGCGAGCCGCTCCCCGTCGACCCGGCGCTCGTCGAGGCGGCCCGGGCCCTCGATCCGGAGGCGGCCCGAACCCGCCACGCTCAGCTCGCCGCCGCCATCGAGCGGGCGAACCGCCTCTACTACGAGGAGGACGCCCCGGAGCTGACCGACGCCGAGTACGACGCCCTCTTCCGGGAGCTCGTCGCCCTCGAGGCCGCCTGGCCGGAGCTCGTCAGCTCGGACTCGCCGAGCCAACGGGTCGGGGCGAGGCCAGCCGCCGGCTTCAAGGAGGTCCGCCACAGCCGGCCGATGCTGAGCCTGGCGAACGCCTTCAGCGAGGAGGAGCTCCGGGCCTTCGACGCTCGAGTTCGACGCGGCCTCGGCCTCCCGGCCCCGCCGGCACCGGCACCCGACCTCAGCTACGTCGCGGAGCTGAAGATCGACGGCCTCGCCGTCGCCCTCCGCTACGACCGCGGCCGCTTCATCGTCGGGGCGACCCGGGGCGACGGGGTCACCGGCGAAGACGTGACGGCAAACCTCCGGACGATCGCCTCGATCCCGACCCGCTTGCCGGAGCCGGTCACGATCGAGGTCCGGGGCGAGGTCTACATGCCGAAGGCCGAGTTCGAGCGGATCAACCGGGAGCGGGAAGAGGCGGGTCTCCCCCTCTACGCGAACCCTCGGAACAGCGCCGCCGGCTCCCTCCGGCAGCTCGACCCGGCGGTGACGGCAAGTCGGCGCCTAGCCGCCTGGTTCTACCAGCTCATCGAGGAGGAGGCTGGCCCGGCGGGGCAGCTCGACCTCTTCGGCCCGCCCGAGCCTGGCGCGGGCGCCGAGCGGGGGGAGGGCGACGGAGTCGCGGGCGGCGGCGAGGGCGCTGCGGGTGGGGCGGTGGCCGTCACCGTCCGTGTCGACCGCCAGTCGGCCGCCCTCCGCCGGCTCGAGGCCCTCGGCTTTCCCGTCAACCCAAACCGGGCCGAGGGGCTCGACATCGAGGGGGTCCTCCTCTTCATCGAGCGTTGGCGGGAGGCGCGGCACGGCCTTCCGTATGAGACCGACGGGGTCGTCGTCAAGGTCGACCGCTACGACCAGCAGGCCCGCCTCGGCCTCGTCGCCCGGGCGCCTCGCTGGGCGATCGCCTACAAGTACCCGCCCGAGGAGGTCGAGACCGTCGTCGAGGACATCGTCCCCTACGTCGGCCGGACGGGGACCCTCACCCCCGTCGCCCACCTCCGACCGGTCCGCGTCGCCGGCTCGACCGTCGCCCGGGCGACCCTCCACAACCTCGACGAGGTCCGCCGGAAGGACGTCCGGATCGGCGACCACGTCATCCTCCACAAGGCGGGCGACGTCATCCCCGAGATCGTCCGCCCGCTGCCCGAGAAGCGGACGGGGGCGGAACGCGTCTTCGAGATGCCCGAGCGCTGTCCGGTCTGCGGAACGCCCGTCGCCCGGGACGAGGGGGCGGTCCGCCACTACTGCCCGAACCCGAACTGTCCGGCCCGGATCGTCCAGGCCTTCGCCCACTTCGTCAGCCGCTCGGGGATGGACATCGAGGGGGCCGGCTGGGCGGTCCTCAGCCAGCTCGTCGGGCGGGGCCTCGTGAAGACCCGGGGCGACTTCTACCGGCTCAGCGTCGAACAGCTCGAGGGTCTCGATCGCTTCGCCCGGAAGAGCGCCGAGAACCTCTACCGGGCGATCGAGCGCTCCCGGCGCCGACCCCTCGCCCGGATCCTCAACGCCCTCGGGATCCCGCAGGTCGGCGAGCAGACGGCGGTCGATCTCGCCGCCTGGCTCGCCGAGGCCCTTCCGCCCGGGGACGACGAGCCGATGGGCGGCCCCTCGGGCTGGCTGGCGAGGGTCGATGCCTTCCTTCGACGGACGGCGGCGGAGGAGCCCGAGCGCTTCACCGAGGTCCCGGGGATCGGGCCGACCGTGGCGGCGGCGATCGCCGGGTTCTTCACCGACCCGACGACGGCGGACGTCCTGGCCGACCTCGTCGCGGCGGGGGTCGAGCCCGAACGGCCGCCGCGGCGGGCGGTTGCCGCAGCCGCGGGACCGCTGACGGGCAGGACGGTCGTCGTGACGGGAAGCCTCGAGGGCTTCACTCGGCAGGAGGCCGAGGAGGCGATCCGCGCCGCAGGGGGTCACCCGGCGGGATCGGTGAGCCGGAAGACGGACCTCGTCGTCGCCGGACCGGGGGCCGGGTCGAAGCTCGCCCGAGCGACGGAGCTCGGGGTCCCGGTCGTCGACGAGGCAGCCTTCCGGCGGCTCCTCGCCGGTGAGTCGATCCCCGAGCTCGAGTCCCGAGAAGGAGAGCGGTAGGCGCGGGGTCGGGCGTTCCAGCGAGGCTCGGTCTCGGCCGTGCGTCTCGCAAGCCACCGCCCGAGAGCGGCCCGCCCCGCAGCGGCGCGCCCCGAACGCCTCGGCCCCGGGGCGGTTCCGAACCTCGGCCTCGCACATCCCGAACCTCGACCCCGTGCGCAGCGAACACCAAAGCCGCCGCAGGCACCGAGCGCTCCCCGGCTGCTCCCGGGGATCGTTGTCCGACGGACACCAGATGCCGGGAACGCACCCACTCCATCCCAGCCGTGCGCCCGCTTTGGTGTTCCACGAACACCGCCCGGCCCGCCCCGGCCGTCCGGCCGGCGCGCGGGGAGCGGGAGCCCGGTCCCGCCGTCGAGCGCGCCAGCCGAGCTCGAAGCCGGCCACGCCGGGGCACTTCCTCGGAGGCCGGGGTCGGTGCGAGCGGCGGCGAGGGCCAGCCGGGCTCGAAGCCGGCCACGCCGGGGCACTTCGTCGGAGGCCGGCGGCGAAGCGCGGGAGGACGGGTGCCGTCGGTTATCATTCCGACGATGGCTGCCCTCTCCCGCGCCGACGTCGAGCACGTCGCCCACCTGGCTCGCCTCGGCCTCACCGAGGAGGAGCTCGCCCGGCTCGAGGGCGAGCTGAACCACATCCTCGAGCAGTACACCGTCCTTGCCCGTCTCGACACCGAGACGATCCCGCCGACGGCGCAGACGATCGAGCTCGAGAACATCCTCCGCGAGGACGAGCCCGGGCCGTCGCTCCCCGTCGCTGAGGTCCTCGAGAACGCCGCCGAGACCTCCGCCGACTTCGTCGTCGTGCCGGCAATCCTCGCCGGCGCCGACGCCCCCGCCCGGTGAGCGTCGACCGCAGCGCCCCGTCGTGGGCCCTCTTCTGGCGGGCAGCGACGGAGCCGTCCACCATTGCCCCGGACGGAGCGAGATCCCGATGACCGAGGAGAGCGAGCGCCGCGGCCCGGTGAGCGCGACGTCGAGGGGGACGAAGGACTCAGACCTGACCCGACTCGGCGTCGTCGAGCTCGCCGAGCTCCTCCGGCAAGGCGAGGTGAGCGCCGTCGAGGTCACCCTCGCTCACCTCGAACGGGCCGAGCGCCAGAACCGAGCCCTCAACGCCTGGCTCAGCCTCGACCGCGAGGGAGCCCTCGCCGCCGCGGCCGCCGCCGACCGCCGCCTCGCCGAGGCCCGCCGCGCTGGACCGGCCGCCCTCGCCGCCTGCCACCCGCTCCTCGGGGTCCCCGTTGGCCTCAAGGACCTCATCTCCGTCCGCGGCGGGCCGTGCACCGCCGGCTCGCGGATCCTCGCCGGGTATCGGGCCCCCTACGACGCCCACATCACCGAGCGGCTCCGGGAGGTCGGGGCCGTCCTCGTCGGCAAGACGAACATGGACGAGTTCGCCATGGGGAGCTCGACCGAGCACTCCGCCTACGGCCCGACGGCGAACCCCTGGGCCCTCGACCGCGTTCCCGGCGGGAGCAGCGGCGGCTCGGCGGCGGCCGTCGCCGCCTACCACGTCCCGACGGCCCTCGGCACCGACACCGGTGGCTCGATCCGCCAGCCCGCTGCCCTCTGTGGGATCGTCGGCCTCAAGCCGACCTACGGCCGGGTCAGTCGTTATGGGATCGTCGCCTTCGCCAGCTCCCTCGACCAGATCGGCCCCTTTGCCCGGACCATCCAGGACGCCGCGATCCTCCTCCACGCCATCGCCGGCCGCGACGAGCGCGACTCGACCTCGGCGCCGGTCCCCGTCTCCGAAGAACTCCTCGGCCTCCCTGACGGAGAGGCGGCCGTCGCCTGGCTCCGCGGCCGACGGCTCGCCCTCCCCCGCGAGTACTTCGTCCCCGGCATGGAGCCGGGCGTCGAGGCCCGCGTCCGGGAGGCCGTTGCCGTCCTCGAGGCGGCCGGGGCCGAGATCGAGGAGGTGAGCCTCCCCCACACCGAGTACGGGTTGGCGAGCTACTACATCGTCGCCCCGGCCGAGGCCTCGGCGAACCTCGCCCGCTACGACGGGATCCGCTTCGGGCCTCGCCTCGGTGAGGGCCGCGACTACATCGCCGACTACAAGCGGACCCGCGGCGAGGGCTTCGGGGCCGAGGTGAAGCGGCGGATCATGCTCGGGACCTACGCCCTCTCAGCCGGCTACTACGACGCCTACTACCTGAAGGCCCAGAAGGTCCGCACCCTCATCAAGGAGGACTTCGACCGGGTCTTCGCCGCCGGGTTCGAGGCGATCGTCGCCCCGACGAGCCCGACCGTCGCCTTCCCCCTCGGCTCGAGACTCGCCGACCCCGTGGCGATGTACCTCTCCGACGCCTGCACGCTGCCGGTGAACATGGCCGGCCTACCGGGCCTCTCGATCCCCTGTGGCCTCGCCGACGGGCTGCCCGTCGGCCTCCAGCTCATCGGGCCGCCCTGGAGCGAAGTCGACCTCTTCCGGCTCGGGCGGGCCTACGAGGCGCTCACCGCCGATGCGGCCTGGCGGCGCCAGGAACCGGCCGACCTCGCTGCCCTCGACGACCCGGCGACGCCGACTCCGGCCGAGCGGCTCGCCCGTGCCCGGGCGGCGACCCCGGCGACCCGGGCGACCTCGGCAGCCCTCGGGGCGGCCGAGTGATCGGGGAGGAGGAGCCGGTGAGGGAGCTCGAGGGACTGGCTCAGGCGACGACCCCCGTCGAGGTGCCCACGGCCGCCGACTCGGCTGGACCTCCGGCGACGTCGAGCCCAGCGCCCGCGGTCGCCTCCCTCTCCCGCCCGCCCCTTCGGGAGCGAGCCCTCGCGGCCCGGGTCCGGTCGGTGCCGCCCTCGGGGATCCGGCGCTTCTTCGACATCGCGGCGACGATGGCCGACGTCATCAGCCTCGGCGTCGGCGAGCCCGACTTCGACACCCCGCCCCAGATCGTCGAGGCCGGCGTCGAGGCCCTCCGACGAGGCCGGACCCACTACACGAGCAACTACGGGACCCTCGAGCTCCGGGTCGCCCTTGCCGATCACCTCCGCCGCCTCTACGGCCTCGACTACGACCCCGAGCGGGAGCTCCTCGTCACCGTCGGTGCTTCTGAGGCCGTCGACGTCGCCCTCCGGGCGACCTGCGACCCCGGCGACGAGGTCGTCCTCCACGAGCCCTCCTACGTCGCCTATGCCCCGGCGGTCGTCTTCGCTGGTGGGGTCGTCCGCTTCGTCCCGACTCGCTTCGAGGACGACTTCGCCCTCGACCCCGAGCGGGTCGAGGCGGCGATCACCCCCCGGACGAAGATCCTCTTCGTCGGCTACCCCTGCAACCCGACCGGAGCCGTCCTCCCGCCCGAGGTCCAGGCCGCCCTCGCCGAGATCGCGGTCCGCCACGACCTCCTCGTCGTGAGCGACGAGATCTACGACCGTCTCGCCTACGGCTCCTACGTCCACCGGCCGATGAGCACCCTGCCCGGGATGCGGGAGCGGACGATCCTCATCGGCGGTTTCTCCAAGGCCTACGCGATGACCGGCTGGCGGATCGGCTGGCTCGCCGCTCCGGCCGGCCTCGTCGAGGGGATCGTGAAGGTCCACCAGTACGCGATCATGTCGGCCCCGACCGTCAGCCAGGACGCGGCTCTCGTCGCCCTCCGAACCGGCGAGGCCGACGTCCGCCGGATGGTCGCCGAGTACGACCGGCGGCGGCGGCTCCTCGTCGACGGCCTGAACGCCATCGGGCTGCCGACCTTCGAGCCGCGGGGCGCCTTCTACGCCTTCCCGAGGATCACGAGCACGGGGCTCAGCTCGGACGCCTTCACCGAGCAGCTCCTCAGGGAAGAGGCCGTCGCCGTCGTGCCGGGCAACGCCTTCGGTCCCTCGGGCGAGGGGCACGTCCGGATGTGCTACGCGACGGCCTACGAGAAGATCGAGGAGGCCCTCCGGCGGATCGAGCGCTTCGTCCAGCGGCGGGGTGGAGGAGGCCAATGATCGAAGCGATCCTCACCGGCTCCGGCCTCGTCCTCCTCCTCGTCGGCCTCGGCCGGGGCTACGGCGCGAGCCGGGCGGCCCTTGCCCCCCTCGTCCACAGCGGCGAGCCGACCCGGGCGGCGATCGACGCCGCCCGGCCTCTCGTCGCCCGAGCCCGGGTCCGGCGCTTCTTCCGCGGGACGATCGTCGCCCTCGCCTGGCTCGTCCTCGCCGGCTACGGGCTCTTCCTCGTCAGCGTCGGGGTCGGCCGGTGAGGACGCCGCCGCGCTTCCGGGAGCCGATGGAAGCAGCACTCCGGCCCCACGGCACCGCCGCCTGCCCTCGGGCGAGGAGGGGAGACCGATGACCGTGGCGACGACGCAGCGCCGGCCGACCTCGCCCGCCCTCGACCGCTACGAGGCGGTCATCGGGATCGAGGTCCACTGTCAGCCGAAGACGAAGAGCAAGCTCTTCTGCCGTTGTCGGGCCGACTACGACGGAGCCCCGCCGAACAGCCTCGTCTGTCCCGTCTGCCTCGGCCTACCGGGCGTCCTCCCCGTCCTGAACCGGCGGGCCGTCGAGCACGTCCTCCGGGTTGGCCTCGCCATCGAGGCGACGATCCCCGCCATCACTCGCTGGGACCGGAAGAACTACTTCTACCCGGACCTCCCGAAGGGCTACCAGATCAGTCAGTACCAGATCCCCCTCGCCGCGAACGGGCGCCTCGTCGTCGAGACGAGCGACGGGCCGCTCACCGTCCGGATCCGGCGAGCCCACCTCGAAGAGGACACGGCGAAGCTCGTCCACGCCGAGCTCGCCGGCCGCCCGGTCAGCTTCGTCGACTTCAACCGCTCCGGGGCGCCGCTCATGGAGATCGTCACCGAGCCCGACATCCGGACGGCCGAGGGCGCCCGCCGCTATGCCGAGGAGCTCCAGCTCCTCCTCCGGACGATCGGCGCCTCCGACGCCGACATGGAGCGCGGCCAGCTCCGGGTCGAGGCGAACGTCTCGGTCCGCCCCCGCGGTGCGTCGGAGCTCGGAACCAGGATCGAGATCAAGAACATGAACTCCTTCCGGTCCGTCGAACGGGCGATCGCCTACGAAGTCGAGCGCCAGGCGGTCGCCCTCGAGGCCGGGGAGCCCCTCCGACAGGAGACGCGGGGTTGGGACGAGAACCGGGAAGTGACGTACGTCATGCGGGTCAAGGAGTCCGAGGACGACTATCGCTACTTCCCGGAGCCCGATCTGCCGCCCCTCCGGATCGAGCCGGCCTGGCTCGAGGCGATCCGGGCGACGCTCCCCGAGCTCCCGGCGGCGAGACGGGCTCGCTACCGGGAGCACCTCGGCCTCCCCGCGGCCGACGCTGCCGTCATCGTCGGCGACCTCGAGACGACGGCCCTCTTCGAGGCGCTCCTCGCCGCCGGGAGCCCGCCGAAGGCGGCGGCGAACTGGGTGACCGGCGAGGTCCTCCGGCACCGGAAGGCGGGGACGATCTCGCCCGAGCGACTCACTCCGGATTGTCTCGCGCCCGAGCTCGCCCGACTCATCGGCCTCGTCGAGGCGGGGCGGCTGACCCTGGCGAACGCGAAGGCGATCCTCGCTGCCCACCTCGAGGGGGGTGAACCGGTCGAGCGGCTCGCCGCCGGCTACGAGCGGATCGACGACGCGGCGGCGATCGAGCGGATCGTCGACGAGGTCCTGGCGGCGAACCCGGCCGCCGTCGCCGACGTCCGGGCCGGCAAGGACCAGGCGATCCGCTTCCTCGTCGGTCAGGTCATGAAGGCGACCCGGGGCCAGGCGAACGCGATGCGGGCCGAGGCGACGATCCGGGCCCGCCTCGGACGCCCCGGAACTGGGGGAACTGGGCCGGAGGCGGACGAATGAGTCCCCTCGGCCTCGGCCTCGTCGTCGTGGGTCTTGTCCTCATCGTCGTCGGTCTCGCCCGGGCCCGCCGGCCCTGGGCCCGCTACCAGGAGCTCCGGGCCCAGGACGAGAACATCGCTCGCTACGAGGCCTGGCGGGGCGGGGTCCGGAACGACAGCCGGACCGGGGCCTCGGTCGCCATGGCGATCCTGCGCCGCCAGGCGGCCATCGGGCTCGGCATCGCCATCGCCGGGGGCGTCCTCGTCGTCGCTGGAATCCTCGTCGGCTGACGCCTCGTCGGCTGGCCGGCCGAGCCCGACCGAGCCGGTCCGACCGGTCGCTCCGGGTCGCCGGTCCGCTGCCCCGGAGAGTGCCTCCTCAGCGCCCGATCCGACGAACCTCGACGGCCGTGCAGCGGTCCATGACGACGGCGAGCCCGCCTTCGTGGGCGATCCGGGCCGCCTCCCAGTCGACGAGGCCGTACTGGAGCCAGAGGCAGCGCGCCCCGACGGCGACGGCCTCCCGGGCGTGCTCGACGAGGGCGTCGCTCCGGCGAAAGACGTCGACGACGTCGATCGGGCCTGCCGCGGCCGTTGCCGTCGCGAGGTCCGGGTAGGCCCGGCGGCCGTGGACCTCCCGCTCCTTCGGGTTGACCGGGATGCACTCGTAACCGGCAGCGAGGAGGGAGGCCATGACCCCGTTCGATGGCCGCCCGGGGCGGGAGGAGGCGCCGACGATGGCGATCCGTCGGGCCGACCGGAGGAGCTCGGCGATCCCGTCGTCGTCGAGGAGGGGGACGGGACCGCGACCCTCGGCGAGGTCGACGAAGGCGCGGACGCGGTCGCGGTCGGCCCGAGCTGTTGCTGCTCCTTCGAGCCCCCGAAACGGGCTCTCGAGGGCTGACACCTCGTCGGTCAGGGGATCGGGGTCGGGGTGGCTCGGCTCGTGATCGGTCATGGGTTCGACGTCGACGATCGGTCCGGCCGAGAGGGCCCATCGGGCCAGATGGCAGGCGAGGCCGGTGCCGGAGATCATTGCACGTCGGCTCGCGGCCGTGCATACTTCGACCCTGAACCCGGGAGGAGGGTCGTCGCGGGTCCGGGCCGAGCACCGCTGACGCGACCGCTACCGCGCTGCCGGGCGCGGCGGTCGGTCGAGCGGCCGGGCCCAGCAGGATCGTCGGGCAGCAGCCCGACCCACGGCCGGCACTTGCCGGCAGAAGAGTCGGCACCTCGATCGAGGTGCCAGGCACGTAGGAGGAGACAACCGTGCGCATGCCACGCACCCTCGTCGCCCTGCTGGGCGGCACGGCGATCGTCCTTGCGGCCTGCGGCGGCGGGGCCTCGCCGACCCCGGCCGCCTCCCCCACGCCGGCGGCCTCGCCGACCCCAGCTCCGTCGCCCTCGCCGTCGCCGGTCGCCTTCAAGGCCTGCCAGGTCAGCGACACCGGCGGCATCGACGACAAGAGCTTCAACCAGAACGCCTGGAAGGGCATGCAGGACGCCCAGGCGGAGTTCGGGATCGAGGTCAAGTTCCTCGAGTCGCGGGCGAGCACCGACTACGCCCGGAACATCCAGCAGTTCATCAACGAGGGCTGCGACATCATCATCACCGTCGGCTTCCTCCTCGGTGACGACACGAAGGCTGCCGCGGAGGCGAACCCGAACGTCCGCTTCGCCATCGTCGACTTCGCCTACGATCCGCCCGTCCCGAACGTCGAGGGCCTCGTCTACGCCACCGACGAGGCGGCGATGCTCGCCGGCTACGTCTCGGCGGCCTGGTCGAAGACGGGCAAGCTGGCGACCTACGGCGGGATCAACATCCCGCCCGTGACGGCCTTCATGGACGGCTTCGTCGCCGGGGCGAACTACTACAACCGCCAGAAGGGGGCGAACGTCACCGTCCTCGGCTGGGATCCCGTCGCCAAGACCGGCTCCTTCACCGGCAACTTCGAGAGCACCGACGACGCGAAGAACCTCACCCTCGGCTTCCTCCAGGAGGGCGCTGATGTCATCCTCCCCGTCGGCGGCCCGATCGGGAAGGGGACCTTCGCCGCCATCGAGGAGACCGGTGCCCAAGCGGTCGGCCTCGGCGTCGACGTCGACTGGACGATCACCGTCCCCGAGTACAAGCAGTACATGCTGACGAGCATCATCAAGAAGATCGACGTCTCGGTGAAGGGAGCGATCGAGCGAGCGATGAAGGGCGAGCCCGTCCAGTCCGTCTTCGTCAGCACCCTCGCCAACGGTGGCGTCGACATCGCCCCCTTCCACGACTACGACAGCCAGATCTCGGCTGAGACGAAGGCGGAGATCGAGGCGCTCCGGAAGGCGATCATCGACGGCACCGTGAAGGTCTCCGACTACTTCACGAAGTAGTCGGCCAGGCGAGCACGTCGCGTCGATCGGCGGCGCCGGCGACGGCGCCGCCGATCGGTATCCGGAGGACCCTTCGGCGTGGAGCTCGAGCTCCGAGGCATCACGAAGCGCTTCCCTGGGGTCGTCGCCAACGACGGGATCGACCTCGAGGTCCGGGCAGGCGAAATCCACGCCCTCCTCGGTGAGAACGGGGCCGGCAAGACGACCCTCATGAACGTCCTCTACGGCCTCTACCGCCCAGACGAGGGCGAGATCCGGATCGACGGCCAACCCGTCGTCTTCCACGACCCGGGCGACGCCATCGCTGCCGGCCTCGGGATGGTCCACCAGAACTTCATGCTCGTGCCGGTCTTCACGGTGACCGAGAACGTCATGCTCGGCATCGAGTCGACCCGGGGCCCCTTCGGCTTCCTCGATCGGGCCGCGGCCCGGGCTCGGATCGTCGAGATTAGCCGCGAGCACGGCCTCGCCGTCGACCCTGACGCTGTCGTCGAGGACCTCCCCGTCGGCGTTCGACAGCGGGTCGAGATCATCAAGATGCTCTACCGCCGCTCCCGACTCCTCATCCTTGATGAGCCGACGGCGGTCCTGACGCCCCAGGAGACCGAGGACCTCTTCGCCGTCATGCGGTCCCTCCGGGCGAGCGGGACCTCGATCATCTTCATCACCCACAAGCTGAACGAGGTCCTCGCCGTCGCCGATCGGATCACCGTCCTCCGGCGGGGCCGGGTCGTCGGCACGACGACGCCGGCCGAGGCGACGCGCGAGGACCTGGCCCGGATGATGGTTGGCCGGCCCGTCGAACTCGAGGTCGAGAAGGGGCCGGCGAAGCCTCGTGAGGTCGTCCTCGAGGTCCGCGGCCTGACCGTCCGCGACGACCGCGGCCACCTCGCCGTCCGCGACCTCGACCTGGAAGTCCGGGCCGGCGAGATCGTCGCCATCGCCGGGGTCCAGGGCAATGGCCAGACCGAGCTCGTCGAGGCGATCACCGGCCTCCGGGTCCCCCTCGCAGGGCAGGTCCGGATCGGCGGCCGGGAGGTTCGTTTCGACCCCCGCCGGATCTTCGAGCTCGGGGTCGCCCACGTCCCCGAGGACCGGCTCGAAGAGGGGCTCGTGCCTGGCTTCTCCGTCGCCGAGAACCTCGTCCTCAACACCTACCACCTCCGACCCTTCAGCGACGGCCTTCGCCTCCGGCGGGAGGCGATCATCGCCACCGCTCGAGAGCTCGTCGAGGAGTTCGACATCCGAACCCCGTCGATCTTCAACGACGTCGCCAACCTCTCGGGGGGCAACCAGCAGAAGGTCATCGTCGCCCGGGAGTTCAGCCGTCCCGTCGTCCTCCTCGTCGCCGCCCAGCCGACCCGCGGTCTCGACGTCGGCTCGATCGAGTACATCCACCGCCAGATCGTCGCCAAGCGCGACGAGGGGGCGGCCGTCCTCCTCGTCTCGACGGAGCTCGACGAGGCCCTCTCCCTCGGAGACCGGATCGCGGTCATGTACGCCGGGCGGATCGTCCGGGTCCTCGAGCCGGCGGAGGCAACCCCCGAGCTCCTCGGACTCCTCATGGGCGGCGCCCATCCCGAGGCGGCGACGCCGGAGTCCGTCGGCGCCCTCGTCGGTGAGGGAGGGAGCGATGGCTGACGAGCCCTTCGGGTCGCAGCCGTCCTGGTCTGCGGCGACCCCCGGGGCGCCGACGACTGGCTCCGCGCGTCCGGCGGAGAGCGGCAGCGGCGAGCCAGCCAGCGAACCGGCGCCGGCGGCGGGCGGGCCGGGTGGGTTGGTCGCGGTCCTCCTGGCCGGGGCGAGCCGGGGCCTCGTCCCCGTCCTTGCCATCGTCAGCGCCTTCGTCGTTGGGGCCCTCGTCATCATCCTCTCCGATCGCCGGGCCCTGCCCCTCTGGACGAGCGATCCCCTCGACGCCCTCAGCCTCTCCCTCGGCACCGTCGTCGCTGCCTACGGTGCCCTCCTGCGGGGGGCCCTCGGCGATCCCGCGACCTACCTCGCCGCCTTCGGCTCAGGCGACCTCGGCCAGATCGTCGCTGCCTTCAACCCGATCTCCGAATCCCTCCTCAGCGCGACCCCGCTCATCTTCACCGGCCTCGCCGTCGCCCTGGGCTTCCGGTGCGGGCTCTTCAACATCGGCGCCGAGGGCCAGCTCTACATCGGGGCGATGTGCGCGACCTACGTCGGCTTCGCCCTGACCGGTCTCCCCTTCTTCGTCCACCTCCCCCTCGCTCTCCTCGCCGGTGCCCTCGGCGGTGCCCTCTGGGGCTTCATCCCCGGCTTCCTCAAGGCCCGAACGGGGGCCCACGAAGTCATCACGACGATCATGCTGAACTACGTGAGCTATCGGGTCATCGACTGGATCCTCAAGCAGCCCTTCTACCAGCGCGAGGGCCGGACCGACCCGATCTCGAAGATCGTCGAGCCCTCGGCCCAGCTCGCCCCCATCGTCGAGGGGCTCCGGATCCACTGGGGCTTCGTCCTCGCTCTCCTGGCGGCCGTCTTCGTCTCCTGGCTCCTCTTCCGCTCGACGGCCGGCTTCGAGTTCCGGGCCGTCGGACTCAACCCTTCCGCGGCCCGCTACGCCGGGATCAAGATCGCCCGGACCCTCGTCCTGACGATGAGCATCGGCGGAGCCCTCGCTGGCCTGGCCGGGACGACGGAGATCCTCGGGGCGAACAAGACCCTGACGGCCGGCTTCTCGCCCGGGTACGGCTTCGACGCCATCGCCCTCGCCCTCCTCGGTGGCTCGCGGCCGGCCGGCGTCGTCGCGGCGGCCCTCCTCTTCGGGGCCCTCCGGGCGGGGGCGACGCCGATGCAGTCGGCGACCGGGATCCCGATCGACCTCGTCGTCGTCATCCAGGCCCTCGTCATCATGTTCGTTGCCGCTCCGGCCCTCGTCCGAGCGATCTATCGAATCCGGGCACCGCAGGCGGCCGGGATCGAGGGCTTCTCGAAGGGGTGGGGGGCGTGAGCACGGACCCGGTGGCGCGCTCCGCCGCACCCGTCATCGTCGATCGGGCGGCCGTCCGTCGGCAGCGGCTCCTCGGCCTCGTCTTCCTCGTCGCGGCGGCCGTCATCGCCGGGATCTTCGGGGCGACCGTCCCCCAGGAGGCGAGCTCGACCTTTGGTCTCAACCCGATCGGCAAGGTCGCCGTCCCGCTGCCCGACCTCGTCGTCCCCTCGGCGCCCCTCGCCTACCTCCTGGCCGGGATCGCCGCCTTCCTCGGGGCCGTCCAGCTCGTCCGAGGCTTCGGGTCGCGGACCGCCCTCGTCCTGGCCATCGTCGTCGTCGCCTTCATCTTCGGTTTCCTGACCTGGGCGGCCGCCGGGAAGTCGATGAGCCTCCTCGGCGTCCTCCAGACGACGATCAACCGGGCCGTCCCGATCACCCTCGGGGCCCTGTCGGGGGTCCTCTGCGAGCGGGCCGGGGTCGTGAACATTGCCATCGAGGGGATGCTCCTCTCGGGCGCCTTCACCGCCGCCGTCGTCGGGAGCGCGACGGGCAACCTCTGGCTCGGCCTCGCCGCGGCGACCCTCGTCGGCGGCCTCCTGGCGACGGTCCTCGCCGTCCTCGCCATCCGTTACCTCGTCGACCAGATCATCGCCGGCTTCGTCATCAACATCTTCTCCGTCGGGATCACGAGCTTCGTCTCGACCCGGATCCTCCAGGTCACCCCCGAGTTGAACACACCCGGCCGGATCGGGCCCTTCCTCATCCCGGTCCTCTCAGAGATCCCGATCATCGGACCCCTCTTCTTCTCGGCGAACATCTTCGTCTACGGGATGTTCGTCCTCATCGCCGTCATCCACGTCGCCCTCTTCTCGACCCGGTACGGCCTCCGGGTCCGGGCCGTCGGGGAGCACCCCCGAGCCGCCGACACGGTCGGCATCGACGTCCTCTTTACCCGCTACCGGAACGTCATCCTCGGCGGCCTCGTCGCCGGTTTTGCGGGGGCCTACTTCACGATCGGCTCGACGGGTGGCTTCGAACGGGAGATGACGGCGGGGCGCGGCTTCATCGGTCTCGCGGCGATGATCTTCGGCGGCTGGACCCCGATCGGGAGCTTCTTCGCTGGCCTCGTCTTCGGATTCGCCGACACCTTGCAGGCGCGACTCTCGATCCTGAACATCCCGATCCAGTCCGAGTTCCTCCTCATGGTCCCCTACATCGTCACGGTCATCGTCGTCGCCGGGCTCGTCGGTCGGGTCCGGGCCCCGGCCGCCGACGGGCGCCCGTACAAGAAGGAGTAGGGGACCCGAGCGGGTCCTTCGCAAGCCGAGGGGGCGCGGAGGCGTGCCCGATCGCGCTGCCGCCCCTCAGTCTCCCGGGGTGACTCCGTCGACGACGACTCCCGTCGAGACCCGGCCCTCGGCGAGGCCCTGGAAGGTGGCCTCGAGTCGCTCCCGAGTCTCCGGCGAGACCCGGTCGGCGAGGTCACGGAAGGGCGCCCAGCCGATCCCGCCCGTCGCTGCCCGCTCGATCCGGAGCCCCGGCGAGAAGTCGCCGGCGGCGATCCGGCCGACCGCCCCAGCGACGGCAGCCGCGACGTCCTTGAGGACGGAGGTGACGAGGCAGGGGCGCGCTCCGGGGAGGGTGAGCCACTGGTCGACCTCGGCCCCGATGGCGAGGCGGCCGGCGGCACAGGCGGCGACGAGGGCCCCGTCGCCGGTCAGCTCCTTCGAGGTCCGGCCCCCGATCCCGGCCAGACCGGAGGCGGCGAAGATGACGTCAGCGCCATCGGTGAGCATCGTCTCGGCGGCCTTCCGCCCCGCTCCTGGGTCGCCGAGGGCCGGGCCGTAGGCGAGGCGAACCCGGAGGTTCGGACGAAGCGCCTTCGCCCCCTGCCAGAAGCCCTCGAGGAAGGCCTCGATCGGTGGGACGTCGACGGCCCCGACGGCCCCGACGACCCCGGTCTCGGTGAGCGAGGCGGCGAGGATCCCGGCGAGGTAGCCGAGCTCGTCCTCGGCGAAGACAAGGGACTCGCCGTTCTCCGACCAGCTGGCGTCGTGGCCGCTGCTCGGGACGGCGTCGACGGCGATGAAGTGGCGGTCGGGGTGGGCGGCTGCCGCGTCCCCGAGGGCGTCGGCCATGAAGAGGCCGACCCCGATGACGACGGCCGCGTCGGCCTCGACGGCGGCGGCGATGGTCTTCGCGTAGTCGGTCGGCTTCTTCGTCTCGATGACGATCGGCTCGACGCAGCCGCCGGCGGCGGCTCGGAGGAGCCCCTCGTGGGCGGCGGTGTTGAAGCTGCCGTCGTCGAGGCCGCCGAGGTCAGTGACGAGGGCGACCCGGAGCGGCTCCCGACAAGGGGTCGGCGATGGGGCAGGGGTCGGCGAGGCGGGGAGGCCCGGTGTGCTCAGCGGTTCGGTCGGGGTCGGGGTGGGCGCGAGGCCGCAGCCGGCGAGGAGGACGAGGAAGGCCCCGAGGGTCAGGAGGGAGCGGGCGACCCGGAGGGAGCAGGCGCCGGAGCCACCGCCGACGCAGAAGCCGACGGGATCCGCGCGCGAAGCCGCGAGCGGGCGCTCGGCGAGGTCGGGGGGCCAACGAGGCTGGAGGAAAGGGCGCATCGAGGGCTCCAGGGTGTGGGGTCGGGGCGAGGATACCGCCGCCGGCGGGACCCGTCGACCGTCCTGGACCGCTCGTCCGCTCGGGCTCGGGGCTCACTCCGTGCGGGCTGGCCGACTCTCGTTCGCGCCGCACGGCGGTCCCGGGCCCGTCCCCTGGCCAAGCTTCCGTGTCGCGCCGTGCCCGCCCAGCCGACGAGCCCGAGCCCGAGGTCGCTAGAGTTGACGATCGATGCTTGCCGCCACCTCGTCACCGCGAACCCCCCGCCCGGCCGCCCGAGGCCGCCAGCCCTAACGACCCGGTGCCGACCAACCTCGACGCCGTCGCCCTCGCCTTCGCGGTCGTCTTCGCCGCCGAGTTCGGCGACAAGACCCAGCTCATGGTCCTCGCCCTGGCCTCGCGGCTTCGAGCTGGCCCCGTCCTCGTCGGCGTCGCCGTCGCCGCGGCCGGGGTGAGCGCCGTCTCGGTCGGGATCGGGGCGGGCATCGGAGCCGTCATCCCGACGGCCCTCGTCACCGCCCTTGCCGGGCTCATCTTCCTCGCCTTCGCCCTCTGGACGGCCCGCGAGACCGACGAGGAGGAGGATGAGGCGCCCTCGACCGCCGCCGGCGGTCGCTCCGCCGTCGGGGTCGGCGTCGCCTTCTTCCTGGCCGAGCTCGGCGACAAGACGATGCTGGCGACCGTCGCCCTCGCCGCCCGGGCCGACCCCGTCGCCACCTGGGCCGGAGCCACCCTCGCCCTCGTCGCCGTCAGCGCCATCGCCATCGCCGTCGGTCGCCAGCTCGGAAGCCGGCTCCCGAGGGCCCTCGTCCGACGGCTCGCGGCCGGCGCCTTCGCCCTCTTCGGCGTCCTCCTCCTCGTCGAGGCCTTCCGCTCGGCCGTCGCCGCCTGAGGAGTCCCCGACCGGGTCGCCGAGCCGACCTCCCGCAGCCCCGAGCGCGGCCCCGACGTTGCCCCCGAGCGGCGTCGAGCGAACCGCCCGGCCGACACGGAGCGTGCCAAGGCCCGAGCCCCCAGGGGACGGTCTCGATGCCACGTCGGAGGCCGGCGGGAGCCAAGTCGGCGTGACGACCACGGGGCTACCATTCCCCTTCGTGACCCCCGCCCCGAACGACTTCGTCCACCTCCACACCCACTCCGAGTTCAGCCTCCTCGACGGCCTGGGGCGGATCGATGACCTCGTCGATGCAGCGGCCGCTCACGGCTTCGACGCCCTCGCCCTGACCGACCACGGCGCCCTCTACGGGGCCATCGCCTTCTACCAGGCCTGCACCGCTCGGGGGATCAGGCCGATCATCGGGGTCGAGACCTACGTCGCCCGCCGAAGCATGCGTGACCGGGACGGCAAGGCCGACGCCCAGCCCTTCCACCTCGTCCTCCTGGCGAAGGACTGGACCGGTTACCAGAACCTCTGCCGGCTCATCACCGACGCCCACCTCGAGGGCTACTACTACAAGCCGCGGATCGACCGGGAGCGCCTCGCCCGCTACGCCGAGGGCCTCATCGGCCTCTCGGCCTGCCTGAACGGCGAGATCTCTCGGGCCCTCGAGGTCGACGACTGGGAGTCGGCCCGGCGCCTCGCCGGGGAGTACCGCGACATCTTTGGCCCCGAGGGCTTCTACCTCGAGCTCCAGGACCACGGCCTCCCTGAACAGCGCCGCCTGAACGAGCAGCTCCTCCGTCTCGCCCCCGAGGTCGGCCTCCCCCTCGTCGTGACGAACGACCTCCACTACGTCCGCCGCGAGCAGGCCGAGGCCCACGACGTCCTCCTCTGCGTCGGGACCGGCTCGAACCTCGACACCCCGGGACGGATGCGCTTCGAGTCGACCGAGTTCTACCTCAAGAGCGCGGCCGAGATGGTCGCCCGCTTCCCCGACCAGCCGGAGGCGATCCGGGCCACCCGTCGGATCGCCGAGATGTGCGACCTCGAGCTCCCCCTCGGGCAGCTTCGCATCCCCCACTTCCCGGTCCCCGAGGGCGAGACCGTCGAGAGCTGGCTCCGGAAGGAGTGCCAGCGGGGTCTCGTCGAGCGCTACGGGACGGTCACCCCCGAGCTCCAGGCCCGTCTCGATTACGAGCTCGGCGTCATCTGCTCGATGGGCTACGCCGGCTACTTCCTCATCGTCGCCGACTTCGTCCGCTTCGCCCGAGAGCAGGGGATCATGACGACCTGCCGTGGCTCGGCGCCGGGCTCGATCGTCACCTACAGCCTCGGGATCACCCCCGTCGACCCGATCGCCTACCAGCTCCCCTTCGAGCGCTTCCTCAACCCCGATCGGGTGACGATGCCCGACATCGACGTCGACTTCGAGGACGGCCGCCGAGACGAGGTCATCAACTACGTCACCCGGAAGTACGGCTCGGACCACGTCGCCCAGATCATCACCTTCGGGACGATGCTCGCCCGGGCCGCGATCCGGGACGTCGGCCGCGTCCTCGGTTTTGGCTACGGCGAGGTCGACCGGATCGCCAAGGCCGTCCCGAACCAGCTCGGGATCCGCCTCGACGAGGCCCTCGAGATCGCCCCGGCCCTCCGGGAGGCCTACGACGCCGACCCCCAGATCCGCCGCCTCATCGATCTCGCCCGCCAGCTCGAGGGCGTGGCCCGGAACGTCTCGACCCACGCCGCCGGCGTCGTCATCAGCCGGGAGCCGCTGACCGAGATCATGCCCCTCCAGCGGGCCACGAACTCGGAAGCGCTCATGACCCAGTACGAGATGCACGCCGTCGAGGCCCTTGGCCTCCTGAAGTTCGACTTCCTCGGCCTCTCGAACCTGACGATCCTGCGGCGGGCCGTCGAGCTCGTCCGGGAGCACCGCGGCATCAGCATCGACCTCGAGGCGATCCCCCTCGACGACGCGAAGACCTTCGAGCTCCTCGCCTCGGGCGAGACGACGGGGATCTTCCAGCTCGAGTCGGCGGGGATGCGCCGCTACATCCGTGAGCTCCGACCGACCTCGGTCCACGACCTGGCGGCGATGGTCGCCCTCTACCGACCCGGACCGATGGACAACATCCCGGCCTACATCCGCCGCAAGCACGGGCTCGAGCCGGTCACCTACCTCCACCCCCTCCTCGAGCCCTACCTGGAGAAGACCTACGGGATCTTCGTCTACCAGGAGGACATCATGGCCGCCGCCATCGCCCTCGGCGGATTCACCGGGCCCGAGGCCGACACCCTCGGCTACGCGATCCGGAAGAAGAAGAGCTCCGTCCTCCGCTCGATGAAGGACAAGTTCGTCCGCCAGGCGGCGGAGCGCGGCGTCCCGCCCGAGGTCATCGAGGCCGTCTTCACCGCCTTCCAGCCCTTCGAGCGCTACGGTTTCAACAAGGCCCACGCCACCTGCTATGGGCTCGTCGCCTACCAGACGGCGTACCTGAAGGCGAATTACACGGTCGAGTACATGACGAGCGTCCTCACCGCCTTCCGGGACAACGCCGACAAGGTCGCCGCCGCCGTCGCCGAGTGTCGGCGGCTCGGGATCGAGGTCCTCCCGCCCGACGTCCACCGGAGCGGGAAGGAATTTGCCGTCGAGGGGGAGGCGATCCGCTTCGGGCTCCTCGCCGTGAAGAACGTCGGAGAGGCGGCGATCGACTCGATCATCGAGGCCCGGAAATCGGGCGGTCCCTTCCGGAGCCTCGTCGACTTCTGCTCCCGGATCGACCTCCGGCTCGCGAACCGGAAGGTCCTCGAGTCCCTCGCCAGGGTCGGGGCCCTCAACGCCTTCGGTCACCCGACTCAGATCCTCGAGGGCCTCGACGATGCCATGGCCGCCGCGGCGGCGATCCAGCGCGAGCGGGCGTCGGGCCAGACGGCCCTCTTCGAGCTCGGAGGGACGGCGAGCGTCGTCGATGGGTTCGAGCGGTCCCTCCCCGAGGTCCCCGAGGCGCCCGTTCGTGAGCGGCTGCGTTGGGAGAAGGAGCTCCTCGGCCTCTACCTCTCGGAGCACCCGATGGGGGAGGTCGCCGACCGGGTCGGGGCCTTCGTCACCGCCTACAGCGGCGACCTCGCCGACGAGTCCCTCGACGGCCAACGGGTCGTCGTGGCCGGGATCGTCGTCGCCGTCCGGATCGTCGTTACGAAGGCGAAGCAGACGATGGCCGTGGCAACCCTCGAGGACCTCCAGGGCGCCATCGAGGTCGTCGTCTTCCCGCGGATCTACGAGCAGACCCGGGAAGTCTGGCAGGAGGGCTCGATCCTCGTCGTCGCCGGTCGCGTCGACCACCGCGGTGAGGAGGTCTCTCTCCTCGCCGACCTCGCCCTGCCCTGGGAGATCGCCGAGACGCGGGGTCCCGAGGCCGTCGCCCGGGAAGCGGCCGCCTTCGAGCGGGGAGGGAACGGCCGACGCCCGAACGGCGTCGCCCATGGGCGGGGCGGGGCGAACGGCGCGGCGAGTCTTCCGCGCCAGGCCAGACGGGAGGCGGAGCGGGGCTCCGGAGAGACCCGTCCGACGCGTCGGGCGGGCGAGATCGTTCGCCCATCGGGGTTCGGCGGCCCGTCGAGGCCAGCAGCCCCCGCCCCAGCGAGCGCGTCAGTGGGAGCGCGACGGGCCCCGGAGCCGGGATCGATGACGGCACGTGGAGCCGGACCCGCTGCGACGACGCCCGTCGGGCCGCCCCCGGGAGTGCCCCTCGTCTCTCCCCTTCGGGCGGAAGCCCGCCCGAAGGGGGCCGATGTGCTCGGCGTCCTCGTCCCGCCGGTCTCCGCTCCGGAGCCTGCCGAGGCCGTCCTCGACGACCGGAACCGACGCTTCGGCGAGGACGAGCCCGAGGAGCCGCCGCTACCGGAGGAGGTCCGGCGGCGGGTCCTGGCCGACGTCCGATCGCCGACGCCTCCGGTGGAGGCGGGGAGCGACCACGTCCTCCATGTCCGCTTCGCCCGGGGAGACCCCGAGCGGGTCGTCCGGGCCATGGAGACGATCCGGGGTCTCCTCCGGGAGCGACCCGGGGAGACGCGGGTCGTCCTCCACCTCCCAGCGGGGGAGGGCGATGGGCTGCCGATGGAGCTCCGACGGGGCGTCGCCTACGACGCCGAGTTCCTCGCCGAGATCCGGCGCCGGCTCGGTGAGGGCCTCGTCGAGGTTTCCTTCGCCTGAGGCTCCCGTCCGAGCCCTTGCCTCGCCACTCGCCGCGCCGAGGGGCCGGCGAGGAACGGGCTACCCCCCCTCGGCCGTCGAGCCTCCGAGAGAGTCCGCGGCCGCTCGACGGTCAGGGCGCCGGCTCGACGGCGACGACCTCCGCCGACCAGGGGCAGAAGCGGTCGCTCGTGATCGTCCCCGACTCGACATCCGACGGCTTGCCGTCGCAGACCTCGACGGTCACGTCGGCCCACTCGATGTCGTTCGGGTCGATGTGCCAGCTGTAGCCGGTGTTCACCCCGCCGTCGCCGCCCCGGACGACCTTCCCGTTCGGGATCCGGGGCGCCTCCCGGCCGGCGAGGAGGTCCCGGGCGACGGCGATGTCGGCTGGCTCGGTGAGGAGGATCTTGTACGTCTCGCTCCCGGCGACCCGGAGGGTGACGACGACGGCGCCGGCCGCCGGTGACGGCGAGGGTGACGGAGACGGGGACGGGGAAGGGCTCGGGCTCGCTCCCGGTGCACAGGCACCGAGGAAGGCGGCGAGGCCGAAGAGGGCGGCCAACGAGGCGAGGCGACGGCGTCGAACGAGGCTCACGGTCGAAGGACCTCCTGGTGCGGGGGGATGGACTGCCGGCTGCTGCGGCCGGCATCGAGGCTCTCGACGTCGGAGGCTGGCCCTCGGTTCCCTCCACCGATCGCCCCGCTGACCGACCTGAGAGCGGAACCCAACCCAGCCCCGGACCGAGAGCGCGTCGGTCGCGCGGCGTCCCTCCCGCAGCCGGCCCGCCCGACGGCTACCCTGAGCCGTCGTGTCGCCCGAGCTCGTCGTCTTCGCCCTCTTCCGGGTCGCCGGGTCCCTCCCCGTCCTCCGCTGGCCCTTCGGCGGGGGCCTCCTCGCCATCGGCGTCGACTTCGCCGACCTCTTCGTCCGGGACATCCTCGGCGCGGGGGCGATCGGTGACTACCAGGCCGTCGACAAGTGGCTCGACCAGGTCTACCTCGGCGCCTTCCTCCTCGTCGCCCTGCGTTGGCCGGGGCGGGGGCGGGCGATCGCCGTCGCCCTCTACGCCTACCGGCTCCTCGGCTTCGGCCTCTTCGAGCTGGCCGGCGACCGGCTCGTCCTCGTCCTCTTCCCGAACGTCTTCGAGGTCTGGTTCCTCCTCCTTGCCTTCCGAGCCCAGCGCGGCCCCCTCGAGGACTGGACGGCGGCTCGGACGACCGTCGCCCTCGTCGGTTGCCTCGCCGTCAAGCTCGTCCAGGAGGTCGGCCTCCACGGTCTTCGACTCTTCGACGGCTACTCGACCTTCGACGCCCTCGAGCTCCTCTGGCGCTTCCTGACCGGCGGCGTCGGCTGACGGGCCGCGATGGCCGGTCGTGGGCCCGGGGACCACCCAGTCGCCGTCGCCCTCGCGCGCGAACCGTCGCTCGGCGCCCCCAGCCCGTCCTCCGGGTGGCACTCCGGCGGCTACTCCTCGTGCGGCTCCTTTTCGTGGAACTCGTAGCCGATGCCCCAGCGGGTGGCGATGAATTCCCGGCCGGGGGCGGCCCGGGCGAGCTTCGCCCGGACGTTGCGGACCGTGGCCCGGAGGAGACCGACGTCCTCGGAGCCGTAGCTGGCGCCCCAGACGAAGCGGAGGAGCTCGAGGTGCGGCACGAGCTCGCCGGCCCGCTCGACGAGGTGGCGGAGGAGGCGGAACTCGGTCGGAGTGAGATGGACCTCGGTTCCGGCGACCGTCACCGCGTGGCGGCTCAGGTCGAGCCGAAGGCCGCCGTGCTCGACGACGCTCGACCGTTGGGTCGACGCCGGGCGGCTCATCCGGGCCCGGCGGACGGCGGACCGGATCCGGGCGACGAGCTCGGGGAAGCTGACGGGCTTCGTCACGTAGTCGTCGGCACCTGATAGGAGCCCCCGAACGCGGTCCGCCTCCTGGGCCCGGGCGGTGACGACGAGGAGAGGGACCGGGCTGATGGCCCGGATCTCGGTGATGAGCTGCCAGCCGTCGAGGTCGGGCAGGTGGAGGTCGAGGAGGACGACGTCGGGCTCCCGGTCCCGGATCCGCCGGAGGGCAGCCGCACCGTCGTGGACGACGGAGGGCGTCAGACCGTGCCGCCCGAGCCAGAGGGCGACGAGCTCGGCGAACTCCGACTCGTCCTCGACGACGAGGACCTCGACCGAGGGTTCCGCCATCCTTCCTCCCTTCTGCGTCGGCTCGGGACGAGCCGCCGAGGGCGACCCAGCCGCCGCCTCGGCGCTGCTCCGTCCGAAATCTCGATGAAGTCTTGATGTTTCCTGGCGCCGCCCGAGCCTAGCATCGGCCGTGAGTCGGCGGCTGGATGGCGGCGCAGCCCGACATCTCGTCGGGCCGGCCCGTCCGGCGGCGAACCGGCCCGAGCGCCGGGGAGCCCGCCGATTCTGTGGCGTCCCGGCGAGTCGCGCTGTCGAGCGCCTCGCTCCCTTCGGTGCCAGATCGTGCTCGCAGCGAAAGGGGTGGAAAGGAGGAGCCTCGGGAGGACCGTTCGTTCTCAGGGTCGTGGGCTAGCGGCGCTGCCGTGGCCGCCCCACGGCGCCGTCAAGGCCACCTTGGGTGCCCGCCTGAGCCTCGATCGGCTCCTCGCGGTCGGCGCCCGAGGGTGGCAGATGGGACCGTTCGTGTGAGGGAGACAGTGGCATGACCTGGGACATGGAGAAGTTCATCGGCGAGATCTTCGGGACGATGTTCCTCATCCTCCTCGGCGACGGCGTCGTGGCCGGCGTCCTCCTCGCCCGCTCGAAGGCGCAGAACGCGGGCTGGATCGTCATCACCACGGCCTGGGCCTTCGCCGTCTTCGTCGGGGTGAGCGTGGCCGGCCCGATCAGCGGCGCCCACATCAACCCGGCCGTGACCTTCGCCCTCGCCCTGAGCGGCGGGATCGGCTGGGACCTCGTCCCGACCTACGTCATCGGCCAGTTCATCGGGGCCTTCATCGGCGCCGCCCTCGTCGCCGTCCACTACTGGGATCACTTCCGGCAGACCGAGGACACCGGCCTCAAGCTCGCCGTCTTCAGCACCGCGCCGAACATCCGAAACTACGGCTTGAACGTCGTCTCGGAGATCATCGGCACCTTCGTCCTCGTCTTCGTCGTCCTCGCCTTCGGGGCGAACCAGGGCCTCGCCGGACTCGGCCCGCTCGCCGTCGCGATCCTCGTCTGGGTGATCGGTCTTTCCCTCGGCGGCACGACCGGCTACGCGATCAATCCCGCCCGTGACCTCGGGCCGCGGATCATCCACGCCGTCCTGCCGATTCCGGGCAAGGGCCACTCGGACTGGGAGTACTCCTGGGTGCCGGTCGTCGGGCCCCTCATCGGGGCGGCCATCGCTGCGATCGTCTACCAGGCGGTCTGGACGAACTACCTCCTCGTGTAGGCGACCTCGCATCCGACTCCTGGGGGCCGGCCGTCGAGCGCCACGGCGACCGGCCCCATCCCCTCGCTGGACCGACGGGAGGAACCGCTCGTGAAGAAGCTCATCAACGCCCCGGAGACGGTCGTCGAGGAGGCTCTCGCCGGGATGGCGGCCGCCCACGGTGACCTCATCCGGCTCGAACAGCCGAACGTCATCGTCCGGAAGGACGCCCCCCGACCGGGCAAGGTCGGCGTCATCTCGGGGGGCGGCTCGGGTCACGAGCCGATGCACGGCGGCTTCGTCGGGGTCGGCATGCTCGACGCAGCCTGCCCGGGGGCCGTCTTCACCTCGCCCGTCCCGGATCAGATGCTCACGGCGACCCGGGCCGTGAACGGTGGGGCTGGCGTCCTCCATATCGTCAAGAACTACACCGGCGACGTCATGAACTTCGAGCTCGCCGCCGAGCTCGCCCGGGCCGAGGGGATCGAGGTCAGCTCGGTCGTCATCGCCGACGACGTCGCCGTCCAGGACTCCCTCTATACGGCCGGCCGACGCGGCGTCGGGGGGACCGTCCTGGCCGAGAAGATCGTCGGTGCCGCGGCCGAGGCCGGGGCCGATCTGGCCAGGGTCACCCGGATCTGCCAGAAGGTCCAAGACAACGTCCGCTCGATGGGCATGGCCCTGACGAGCTGCACGGTCCCCCAGGCCGGCAAGCCGACCTTCGAGCTCGGCGAGGACGAGATGGAGATCGGGATCGGCATCCACGGTGAGCCCGGGCGGACCCGGATGAAGCTCGCCTCGGCGAACGAGATCACCGAGATGCTCGCCACCCCGATCCTCGACGACCTGCCCTTCCAGCGAGGCGACAGCGTCCTCGCCTTCGTGAACGGCATGGGCGGCACCCCCCTCATCGAGCTCTACGTCGTCTTCAATGCCCTCGCCCGGCTCCTCGCCGACCGAGGGATCGGGATCGGCCGCAGCCTCGTCGGGAGCTACATCACCTCCCTCGAGATGGCCGGCTGCTCGATCACCCTCCTCCGCCTCGACGACGAGCTGACCCGGCTCTGGGACGCCCCGGTGAAGACGCCGGCCCTCCGGTGGGGGATGTAGGGGCCGTGGTCGAGGGACCGACCGGGCGGCCGGCGGGGCGTGGAGGGTGACGGTCATGCCTGATCCAGACCGGATCTCCGCCGCCGACGTCCTCGCCTGGCTCCGCACCTACGCCGGCATCATCCAGCGCGAGAAGGAGTACCTCACCGCCCTCGACTCGGCCATCGGCGACGCCGACCATGGGATCAACATGGACCGCGGCTTCCAGGCCGCCCTCGGCAAGCTCGATGGTCTCGGCGAGGCGGACATCGGCACCCTCCTCCGCACGGTCGGGATGACCCTCGTCTCGACCGTCGGTGGTGCCGCTGGCCCCCTCTACGGCACCTTCTTCCTCCAGCTCGGCGGGGCGACGGCCGGACGGCACGAGATCGGCCTCGCCGATCTCCTGGCAGCCCTGGAAGCGGGGCTCGCCGGGATCGTCCGGCTCGGCAAGGCCGAGCCGGGCGACAAGACGATGCTCGACGCCCTCCTTCCGGCCCGGGACGCCCTCCACGGGGCGGTCGAGGCTGGCTTGCCCGTCGCCGACGCGGTTGCCCGCGCGGCCGAGGCGGCGGAGGAGGGGATGCGGGCGACGGTTCCTCTCGTTGCCCGGAAGGGTCGGGCGAGTTACCTCGGGGAACGAAGTGCCGGCCACCAGGACCCGGGGGCGACGTCCTCGTACTTCCTCTTCAGGGCCGCCGTCGAGGCCTGGGCGGCGGGTCGCGGAGAGGGCGGGAGCGCCGCGGGGCCTGGCGGGTCGGTATCGGGATGACGGCGCCGTCGAACGGCGGCGCCGAGGAGACCAGGACGGAGTCCAGAGGAGAGTGACCATGGCGAAGTACGTAGGGGCCCTCGACCAGGGCACGACGAGCACTCGCTTCATGATCTTCGACCACGGCGGGAACGTCGTGGCGATCGACCAGAAGGAGCACGAGCAGATCTACCCGAAGCCCGGCTGGGTCGAGCACGACCCGAAGGAGATCTGGACCCGGAGCGTCGAGGTCATCCGGGGCGCCCTCGGCAAGGCCGGGCTGACCGCCGCCGACCTCGCCGCCGTCGGGGTGACGAACCAGCGCGAGACGACCGTCGTCTGGGATCGGCGGACCGGCGAGCCGGTCTACAACGCCATCGTCTGGCAGGACACCCGAACCGCCGACATCTGCAATGCCCTCGCCGCCGACGGCGGCCAGGACCGCTTCCGGCCGAAGACTGGGCTCCCCCTGGCGACCTACTTCTCGGGGCCGAAGGTGAAGTGGATCCTCGACAACGTCGAGGGCGCCCGGGCGAAGGCCGAGGCCGGCGACCTGTTGTTCGGGAACATCGACACCTGGTGCATCTGGAACCTGACCGGCGGCCCGAACGGCGGCGTCCACGTCACCGACGTCTCGAACGCCAGCCGGACCCTCCTCATGAACCTCGAGACCCTCGACTGGGACGCCGAGATCCTTGGGCTCATGGGGATCCCTCGGGCGATGCTCCCCTCGATCCGGCCGTCGAGTGAGGTCTACGGTCGGGCCGTCGGCGACCTCGCCGGCGTCCCCGTCGCTGGCGACCTCGGGGACCAGCAGGCCGCCCTCTTCGGCCAGACCTGCTATTCGCCGGGCGAGGCGAAGAACACCTACGGGACCGGGTGCTTCATGCTCCTGAACACGGGCACGACCCCCGTCCCGTCGAAGAGCGGCCTCCTGACGACCCTCGCCTACAAGATCGGCGACGAGCCCGCCGTCTACGCCCTCGAGGGCTCGATCGCCATCACCGGCGCCCTCGTCCAGTGGCTCCGCGACAACATTGGGCTCATCTCGTCCTCGGCCGAGATCGAGGCCCTCGCCCGGACCGTCGACGACAACGGCGGGGTCTACTTCGTGCCTGCCTTCTCGGGCCTCTTCGCCCCCTACTGGCGGAGCGACGCCCGGGGCGTCATCGCCGGTCTGACCCGCTACGTGAACAAGGGCCACATCGCCCGGGCGACCCTCGAGGCGACGGCTTGGCAGACCCGCGAGGTCCTCGACGCAATGAACGCCGACTCCGGGGTTGCCCTGACCGCCCTCAAGGTCGACGGCGGGATGGTCTACAACGAGCTCCTCATGCAGTTCCAGGCCGACGTCCTCGGCGTCCCGGTCATTCGGCCGAAGGTCGCCGAGACGACCTCCCTCGGAGCGGCCTATGCTGCAGGTCTGGCGGTCGGCTTCTGGAGCGCCGTCGAGGATCTGCGGGCGAACTGGGTGAAGGACAAGGAGTGGCATCCGGCCATGGACCCGGCCGAGCGGGAGCGGGAGTACCGCTTCTGGAAGAAGGCCGTCACCCGAACCTTCGACTGGGTCGAGTAGTCGCCGCCGGCTGCGGCCCGATGGCCGGCGGTCGGTCCTGCCCGGGCCGGCGATGAGCCGGATGCCGGCGTCGTTCCGGTCGCCGCCCCACGTCGTCGTCATCGGCGGGGGCGGCACCGGAGCGGCGCTTGCCCACGACCTTGCCCTCCGGGGGCTTCGGGTCACCGTCCTCGAGCGGGGCGAGGTGACCTCCGGAACGACCGGTCGCCACCACGGCCTCCTCCACAGCGGTGCTCGCTACGCCGTCGGCGACCGCGAGTCGGCGGTCGAGTGCATCGAGGAGAACCGGATCCTCCGGCGGATCGCCCCCGGCTCCTTCGAAGAGAACGACGGGCTCTTCGTCGCCGTCACCGACGCCGACGCCGACTTCGCCCCGACCTTCCTCGCCGCCTGCGAAGCGGCCGGGATCCCGGTCCGACGGCTCGAGCGGGCGGCGGTCCTGCGGCTCGAGCCGAACCTCAACCCCGACCTCCGACTCGCCGTCCAGGTCCCGGACGCGACGATGGATGCGATGCGTCTGCCTCTCCGCTTCTTCGCCACGGCCCTCGCCAACGGCGCCGTCGTCCGGCCCTTCACCGAGGTGACGGAGCTCCTCTGCCGGGGCCGGACGGTGAGCGGCGTCGTCGCCGTCGAGCACGCCACGGGTCGGAGGGTCGAGATCGGGGCCGACCTCGTCGTCAACGCCACCGGGCCGTGGGCCGAGCGGATCGCCCGCCTGGCCGGGGTCGACGTCCCCCTCCAGCCCTCGCCGGGCGTCCTCGTCGCTCTGCGGGGTCGCCTCTCGAACATGGTCCTGAACCGGCTCCATCCCTCGGGTGACGGCGACATCATCGTCCCCCAGCGGGCCCTCTCGATCGTCGGGACGAGCTCCTGGCTCGTCGACGACCCCGACGACCTCGCCGTCCCGCCCGATCACGTCGAGCGGATGCGGGTCGAGGGCGCCCGGCTCATCCCCGCCGTTGCCCGGGCGCCGCTCCGGGCAGCCTGGGCCGCCGCCAGGCCCCTCATCGGCGGCGGGGGCGCGGCGACGGGCCGCGAGCTGTCGCGGACCTTCCGCTGCTTCGACCACGCCGCCGACGGCGTCGAGGGTTTCGTGACGATCAGCGGCGGCAAGGCGACGACCCAGCGAGCGATGGCCGAGGTCACCGCCGACCTCGTCTGCCGGAAGCTCGGCTGGGAGGCGCCCTGCCGGACCCGGGACAGCCTCCTCCTCCCCCACGAGGCGTACTACGGTCTCCTCCGCCGGGCCGCTTCGTCCACCCCGGGCGGTCGTCTCGTGGCGAGCCCCGGTCTGGCCGGATGAGCGCCGTCGGCGATCGGGGCCGGTCCGGAGCCGGCGTGGCCGCTTCGACCCGACGGCTCCGCGTCTACCGGGAGAAGCCGGGGCTCTCGGCGCCCCACTTCGAGACCTTCGAGGTGCCCGCCGAGGCCGGCGCGACGGTCCTCGACGCCCTCCTCTGGATCCGGCGTCGGCGGGACCCGAGCCTCATGCTCCGCCACTCCTGCCTCCACGCCTCCTGCGGGACCTGCGGGATGCGGATCGCCGGTCGGGAGGCCCTCGCCTGCGTCACCTTCCTCGACGAGCTTGGGTCGGGCGAGGTGACCGTCGAGCCCCTCGCCAACTTCCCCCTCGTCGGCGACCTCGTCGTCGACATGGAGCCGAGCTACGCCCGGCTCCGGGCGATCGGGCGACCCCTCGTGCGGGAGAGCGAGCTGAGCCCGGGGAGTCGACCGGCCGAGGGGATCGCGGTCGCCGCCCGCTTCGAGGACTGCATCGAGTGCGGCCTCTGTCTCTCGGCCTGTCCGATCGTGGCGACCGACCCGCGGTATCTCGGCCCGGCCGGGCTTGCCGCCGCCTGGCGACGGGTCGTCGAGCCGCGCGGTCTGCCCGTCGGGCCTGTCCTCGCCCTTGCCGATGACGACCAGGGCGTCTGGCGCTGCCACACCGCCTGGGAGTGCTCGGAGGCCTGCCCGTCGAACGTCGACCCGGCCGGCTCGATCATGCGCCTCCGGCGGACCGTCGTGGCCGACCGGCGGAGGGATGGCACCAGTGAGGTGGGACGATGAACGAAGCTGGTCCGACGAAGCCGATCGAGGTGGCGACGGGGTCGGTCCCGCCGGCCCGTCGACGGGGGGTGGCCGGCTGGTTCGACCCCCGGGGCCGTCGCCTCGGCGGCTGGGCCTTCATCCTCAACCGGGTCACCGGGATCGGGATCGTCGTCTACCTCTACCTCCACCTCGGCGTCCTCTCCCTCCTCGCCCGGGGGCCGGAGGCCTGGGACGCCTTCATCGCCGTCGCCCTGAGTCCCCTCTTCCTCTTCTTCGACGTCGTCCTCCTCGCCGGGCTCCTCATTCACGGCCTGAACGGGATCCGGGTCACCCTGACCGGCTTCGGCCTCGTCCTCGACGGCCAGAAGGCGCTCTTCGTCGCCCTCATGATCCTCGCCGCCATCGTCCTCCTCATCGGAGCGATTCGGATCTTCGAGGTGGGCTGAGCCGATGGATGGATCGAGCCAGCATCGACCCTTCGGCGAGACGGCGAGCGGACCCGTCGACCCGGCACCGTCGACCACGAAGGCGGAGGAGGGGGACCTCCGGCTGCCGCCGCCGGTCGAGCTGCCGGCCTGGGAGCCGAGCGGCACGACCGGCCGCTCCCGGGCCTGGATCGCTCAGGCCCTGACCGGGCTCGGGCTCCTCGCCCTCGTGACGATCCACATGATCGCGAACCACTTCGTCGTCCCCGAGGGGCTCCGCGACTTCGCCGCCGTCGTCGACTACCTCTCGCACCCCCTCATCGTTGCCATCGAGGTGACCTTCCTCGTCGTCGTCACCTGGCACGGCCTCCTCGGGGTCCGGGCGATCCTCTTCGACTTCGGCTTCTCGCCGGCGACGGAGCGGCGGATCAGCCGCGCCCTCGCCCTCCTCGGGGTCGCCACCGTCGCCTACGGCCTCTGGCTGACCTGGGTCATCGTCTCCTATCGATGACGGCGGGGTGGAGGAGATGAGGGCGAGATGAACCAGCTCGAACGTCCCCTCGTCGGCCTCGTCCTCGTCTCCCACTCGGCCGCCGTCGCCGAGGGGACGGCGGAGCTGGCCCGGCAGATGGCAGGCGAGGGGGTCCGGATCGAGCCGGCGGGTGGGGTCGCCGAGGGGGCCCTCGGGACGGACGCGACGAAGATCGCCGCCGCCATCGAGGCCGCCGACGCGGGGGCCGGGGTCGTCGTCCTCGCCGATCTCGGCAGCGCGATCCTCGCCACGAGGACGGCCCTCGACCTCCTCGGTCCCGATTGGGCGGGCCGGGTGCGGCTGAGCGGTGGCCCCTTCGTCGAGGGTGCCGTCATCGCCGCCGTTCAGGCGAGCATCGGCGATCCCCTCGAGGCCGTCGTCGCCGCCGCCGACGCGGCGGCCGGGCTCGATAAGCTGGGAGGGTGACGAACCAGCCAGGCGCACTGATGGCTCGGCTCGCGGCCGATCCCACGGAGGGACCGACTCCCAAGGGCGCGTCCGCCGCGACCCGCGTCCCGACGACCGGGCGGATCGCCGTCGTTGGGCTCGGTGCCGTCGGCTCGCTCCTCATCGGGTGCCTCGCCGTCGCCGGGCGGCCCGTGGTCGCCGTTCGCCGAGCGCCGACGGGCGACGGCCGGCGGGCGATCAGCCTCATCGGACCGGGCGAGGGTCGCCGTGGCGTCGTCGTCGACGAGGTGGGGCCGGGGGAGCTGCCAGCGGACTGCCGGGTCGCGATCCTCGCCGTCAAGCAGGTCGACCTCGTCGCCGCCCTCGACGTCCTCGATGGGGGGCGAGAGCTCGTCCTCGTCACCGTCCAGAACGGGCTCGGGGCCGAAGAGGCCGTCCTCGCCCGGTGGCCGGAGCGAGGGCTCGTCGCCGCCTCGCTGACGGCCGCCGTCGAGCGTGGTTCGGAGGACGAGATCCGCTGGCTTCGCCGGGGCGGGATCGGGCTGGCGTCCGTCCAGGGGCCCGTCGAGGCCGTCGTCGGGGAGCTCGTCGACGCCTTCGCTGCCGCCGGGCTGCCGGCTCGTCGCTACGGCGACTGGGCGGCGATGAAGTGGTCGAAGCTCCTCGGCAACCTCCTTGGCAACGCGACGAGCGCGATCCTCGACCTCGACCCCGCGGCCATCGTCGCCGATCCAGCTCTCTTCGCCGTCGAGCGGGCCCAGCTTGCCGAGGCCCGGGCGGTCATGGAGCGGCTCGGGCTCCGCCCGGTCGGGCTTCCGGGGGCCCCCGTCGACTGGCTCCTCCGCCTCCTCGGGCTCCCCCCGGCCGTCGCCCGGCCGATCCTCCAGGTCGTCGTCGGACGAGCTCGGGGCGGGAAGTCGCCCTCCCTCCGGGGTCACGTCGTCGGAACGCGTCCCGGACCGAGCGAGGTGGCCTGGCTGAACGGAGCCGTCGCCGAGCGGGCCCGGGCCGTCGGCCTCTCCGCTCCAGTGAACGCGCGCCTGGCCGAGCTCGTCGAGGCGGTCGTCACCGACCCGGCCCGACGAGCCTGGTTCCGCGGTCGTCCCGATCGCCTCGTCGCTGCCCTGGAGCGCTGAGTTGCCGAGGCGCGCGCGGCGGCCGGGGGCCAGATCGCGTGACCGCCGGCTCCGTATACTCGTCGGCCGATGGAGACAGGAGCGATCCTGCGGGCCGTCGGGCTCGCGGTCGCGGCGTACCTCATCGGTTCGATCCCCTGGGGCGTCATCATCGCCCGTCTGACCGGCGGTCCGGATCCCCGCAGCCTCGGCAGCGGCCGGACGGGCGGGGCGAACGTCATGCGCGCCCTCGGGCCTCGCTGGGCGCTCGTCTCGGGGCTCCTCGACGCAGGAAAGGGGACGGTGTCGGTTCTCCTCGCCCGCGCCCTCGGGACCGGGCTCGAGGTCGAGCTCCTCGTCGCCCTCGCGGCGATCGTCGGTCACAGTCGCTCGATCTTCGTCGGCTTCGGCGGCGGTCGAGGGGTGGCTCCGGGTTGGGGCGGGCTCCTCGTCCTCCAGCCCCTCGTTGCCCTGGCCATCCTGCCGATCTTTGGCGGGGTCATCGCCGCGACCCGCTACTCGTCCCTCGGCTCATTGACCGGCTCGGCGGCGGCCGGGCTCTTCGTCGCCGGGCTCGTCGTCGCCGGTGGGCTGCCGCCGGTCTACCTTGCCTACGCGGTGGCTGGGCCGGCCCTCATCTGGTACTTCCACGCCGACAACATCGGCCGCCTCCTCCGCGGCGAGGAGCGGAAGATCGGACCCCTCGGCGGCGGGCGGGGCGGCTGACGAGGGGCTCGGCCGGTCGGGAGGGGGCTTGGCCGGGTCTTGCGCGGCCGAGCGGTTACAGGGTCCGCCCGGCGATCAGCCGGCGGCTGGCGCCGCCGATGGCTCGCCGTCCTCGATCGATTCGCCGAGGCCCGACTCGACGAGGTCGCGGAGTCCGGCGATGGCGGCCTCCTCATCGGGTCCTTCGGCGGTGAGGCGGATCCGATGGCCGCGCTGGACGCCGGCGGTCAGGACGAGGAGGACGGACTTGGCGTCGACGGGCGGGCTGCCCCGGTCGAGGTTCTCGACGGAGATCTTCGAGGTGTACTGGGCGGCGGCCCGGACGAAGAGGGCGGCGGGACGAGCGTGAAGCCCGCTCGGGTTGCGGATCGTGAGCTCGGCGGTCTGCATGGACCGGAGGGTACCGAGTCCGGCCGGGTCCCGCTCGCTCCGGGTGTCGTTCGTCGCCGGCGGCGGAGGGCGCGCTACGATGGAGGCTGGCCGAAGTGGCGGAACCGGCAGACGCGGCGGTCTCAAACACCGCTGGACGCGAGTCCGTGTGGGTTCGAGTCCCACCTTCGGCACCAGCCCGAACGGGCCGCCCGGCCCCCGCCCGGTAGCAATGCAGGTAGCAAGAGCAGCCGGGAGGCGACGGTGATGGCGCAAAATGGCCCGCAGCCCGGCGCAGGTGCTCTGCCCCGGCGGCCTGTCACCAGCGGGCGGTCCCGAGGCGAAGCCGATCCCACCCCCGAAGCAACGTCGAGCCGAGGCCATGGGCGCGCCTTCCGCGTGGTAGAGTCGCGTTCCGTCGCCGCGGTTCGCGGACCAGGCGGCGAAGGGACGAACGAAGCGAGAGCGGGCAACGGGGGTAATTGCGGCGATGGAGGAGGTGAGCGAGCGGGGGTTCCAGCGCCTGCAGGCGCGGCCCCTCCCCCCGCCCGGATCGGGATCAGCCCGCCCGAGCCACCGGAGCGCCGTCCCCGCGACGGGGGAGCCGAGGAGCCCGCACGGCCCGGAGGTCCCGTCCCTCCCGCTGGATGAAGGACGGCGATCCTAGGCACGAACCTCCAGGAGCTCGGTCTCGGGTGGACGGCCGTGACCGACGCCGGCCGTGCGTACATCGAGTACTGGCTCCCGAACTGTCGGGTGTTCTAGCTAGATCTCGTGGAGCTGTAGGAAGTCGGTCTCGCCGAGGATCTCGGTCGCCTGGCCCTTCGCCCGTAGCTCCGCAGCCTTCCGTGCCTTCGTCGCGAGCGCCTCGCCAGGGCGCAGCTTGCGCGCGTCCTGGTAGCCCATGACGAGGATGCTCGTTCGGTTCGGACCTTGGCGGCCGGTGTGGCCTCAAGCTGCCACGGCCGCGTAGTATGGTCCCGTGGGCGATGAGCGTGCCAGCCGCTGCTGCGGCAGATGGGGGCAAGGTCCAGCTGACGGAGGAAACGAGCGAGGGTGAACGACGCGCCCCCTCCGCCGACCGGGAGTCGCGCGCCGGCCGGAGGGACCGCACCCGTGCAGGACCTTCCGGAGACAGAGGCGGCCTCCGCGGTCGTAGCCGCCCCGGACGACCTCGCCGCACGCCGCGATCGCTACCTCATCGAGCGCGCCCGGGAGGGGGACCTCGAGGCCTTCAACGAGCTCGTCCTCGCCTACCAGGACCACCTCTGGGCCCTCGTCGCCCGCCTCGTCCCCGACCCCGACCAGGCGAACGACGTCGTCCAGGAGGCCTTCTTCTCGGCCTACCGCAACCTTCAGACCTACCGAGGTGGGAGCGTCCGGAGCTGGCTGAGCCGGATGGCGATCAACGCGGCCATGGACCTCCAGCGAGCCCGTCGACGCCGTCCGGCTGGCCCGTACCCCGAGCTTGAGGACGAGACCTGGCAGCCGCCGGCGGGGCCGAGCAGCGACCCCGAGGCCACGGCTCTCGCCGCCGAACGCTCGCGGGCCCTGGCCGACGCCCTCGGTCGAATCACGGCCGAGCAGCGGACGGCGATCGTCCTCTACGACGTCGAGGGCTACGACTACGCCCAGATCGCCGAGCTCACCGGGGTCTCCCTGGGGACCGTGAAGTCACGGATCCACCGAGGTCGCCTCGCCCTCCGCCAGCTCCTCGAGGACCGGCTCGATCTCTTCCGCCGATGAGGACCGTGACATGATCCGGCAGCGACGAATTCTCGACCGAACCGGAACCGACGAGCGGTTCCGACCGTCAGGGCAGCGATGACCCACCAGTCCGAGCACCCGAACGACCACCCGGCGACGGCGGCGGCCTCCACCGACCACCGGAGCCACAATCACTTCCTCATGGCCAGCCTCCTCGACCCCGACCTCCCGGCTGAGGTCCGGTCGAGGGCCGAGGCGCAGGTGGCGAGCTGTCGGGCCTGCGCCGAGCTCCTCGGCGACCTGCGCGCCATCGCCGCCGCGACGGCCGCCCTCCCGGTCCCGCCCCGACGCCGAGACTTCCGGCTGACGGCCGAGGATGCCGCCCGCCTCCGGCCGCGTGGCCTCCGGCGCCTCGTCGCCGCCTTCGGCTCGCCGCGCCTCGCTGCCCTCCGGCCGTTGGGTACGGCGCTCGCGACCCTCGGTCTGGCGGGGCTCCTCCTCACCGCAACGCCGGTCGGAGTCGGGCTCCTCGGGCCGAGCACCGCCAGCGGGGAGCGCGGCGTCCTCGCCCCCGCTTCGGGTCCAGGGGCGGGCGACCGGAGCCTGTCGGGTCCGGACGAGACCGGAGCACCCGGCCTCGAGACCGTCGAGCCGAAGGGGGAGGTCCAGGGTCGGCCGGTGGAGCGCACCGTCGCCCCGGTGGAGCGCACCGTCGCCCCGGATGGCGGAGGCAGGCAGATGCCCGTCGTCCCCCTCTTCGCCGGGCTCCTCGTCGTCGGGTTGGCCGTCGTCGCTCTCCGCCTCCTTGGCGAGCGAACGGTCGGCCGTCGCGCGCCGCCAGGCTGAGCTGGCGGGCGAGGGGAGCGGGCCGCGCCCGGGCCGCGCCGGCTCGAAGGCCGACGGCCGTCTGCCCGAGTAGAACCGTCTGGCCGAGCCCCGTCCTCCTGAGCGCATCCCCCCGAGCTCGCAGCGCCACCTGCGACGGGCGCCCGACCGCCCGGCCGCTACACTGGATCCGACCGTGGCCGAGCCGTCGACCCCAGCACCGCGCCCCTCCGATCGGCTCATGCTGCTCGACAGCAATGGGCTCATCTACCGGGCCTACTTCGCCCTGCCGCCCCTCACGACCTCCCGCGGCGAGCTCGTCAATGCCGTCTTCGGCTTCTGCTCGATCGTCCTCCGGGCGATTGCCGACATCCGGCCCGAGTACGTCGTCGCCGCCTTCGACCTCCCCGCTCCAACCTTCCGCCACGAGCAGTACGCGGCCTACAAGGCGACCCGGCTCGAGATGCCCGCCGACCTCCGCGACCAGCTGCCGAAGGTCCGCCAGGTCGTCGAGGCCCTGAACATCCCCGTCTACGAGCAGCCCGGCTACGAGGCCGACGACGTCATCGGGACCCTGACCCGCGAAGCGGAAGCTCGGGGCCTCGACTCCTGGATCGTGACCGGCGACCTCGACATGCTCCAGCTCGTCACCGAGCGAACGCGGCTCGTGACGACCCGCTCGGGGGTCGAGAACACCGTCATCTACGACCCGCCGAAGGTCGCCGAGCGCTACGGGCTCCGGCCGGAGCAGATGATCGACTTCAAGGCCCTCAAGGGTGACCCGACCGACAACATCCCGGGCGTCCCGGGGGTCGGCGAGAAGACCGCTGCCCGCCTCATCGCCCAGTTCGGCTCCCTCGACGCCCTCTACGAGCACCTCGACGAGGTCACCCCTGAACGGCTCCGAGGCCCGATCGCGGAGGCGAAGGAGCAGGTCCTCGCCAGCCGTGAGCTCATGCGGATCGTCCGCGACCTGCCGATTGGACTCGACCTCGAGCGGGCCCGTCTCGGTCGCTACGACCGCGAGGCGGTCATCCGCCTCTTCCGGGAGTTCGAGTTCCGCTCCCTCCTCGACCGCCTTCCGCCCCTCGCCGGGGAGGCGGCCGAGGAGGCACGGGCGGCGCTCCGGGCGACGGCCGAAGCGGCCTTCCCGGCCGCTCGGGTCGGGGCCCGGCCGGAGGGCTGGGGGCCGGAGCGGCCCGAGGGGCCGGAGCGGCCCGGGGGACCGGCGCGGCCAGGAACGTCGACGCCCGGTTCCCGGGAGGCGACGAGCCCTCGCGAGGCGAGTGGGCGCGGTGAGCGCTCGCTCCTCGGCGAGGGGGTCGGGCTTCAGCTCAGCCTCGACTTCGAGGCCGTCCTCGGCGGCGCCAGCGAGGTCGTCGGGGCGGGGGCGACGCCCGGCGAGACGAGGGGAGGGGGCGAGGTCGAGAGGCCAGGGACCGGGGACGCGCCGACGACGGCGCCGCCCGGGCCGGCCGTCCGACCGAGTGCCGGCCCGCTCTCCCCGGCCGAGCTCCGCGACCGGCTCGCCGCAGCGATCGCCGACCCAGGTCGGATCCTCGAACCCGTCCCCGATCCGGCCGAGCTCGCCGCCTGGCTCGCCGCCCAGGCCGCGGTCGGGATCGGCCTCGTCCAGACCGACCCGCGCCCCCTCCGAGGCGAGGCCATCGCCCTCGCCCTCGCTGGCGGTGACGGCAGGGTCGTCGTTGGCGCCGACGGTGAGGCCCGCGACCTCCTCCGTCGCCTCCTCGAGCTCCGACCCTGGCTCGTCGGCCACGAGGTGAAGCCCCTCCTCGTCGCCGGCCTCATCGAGGACCCCGAGGCGACTCCCGTCCCCGTTGCCTTCGATACCCAGATCGCCGCCTACCTCCTGAACGCCTCCCTCCGGAGCCAGCCCCTCGCCGACGTCGTCGTCGAGCGCCTCGACCTCGTCCTCCCGCCCGGGAGCGACCTCCCGCCACCGGCTCGGTCCGGGCTCGAGGCCCTCGCCGCCCTCGCCCTCCGTCCGGCCCTCGAGGCCGCCCTCATCGAGGAGGGACTCGAGCGGCTCTTCCGGGAGGTCGAGCTCCCCCTCATCCCGATCCTGGCTCGGATGGAGCGGATCGGCGTCGCCCTCGACCGGGCCGCCCTGGCCGCCCTCGACGTCGAGTTCGCGGCCGAGATCCGGCGCCTCGAGGCCGAGATCTACGAGTCCGTCGGGCACGAGTTCAACCTCGGCAGCCCGAAGCAACTCGAGCAGGTCCTCTTCTTCGAGCTGAACCTGCCGAAGGGGCGCCGGACGAAGACCGGCTACTCGACCGACGCGAGCGTCCTCGAGGAGCTCCGCCCGGCCCACCCGATGATCGACAAGCTCCTCGAGTGGCGGATGTACACGAAGCTCCGCTCGACCTACGTCCAGGCCCTACCGGCCCTCATCGGCCCCGACGGGCGTCTCCACACGACCTTCCACCAGGCGGTCGCCGCGACAGGCCGCCTTTCCTCCTCGGATCCGAACCTCCAGAACATCCCGATCCGAACCCCCCTCGGGCGGCGAATCCGGCGGGCCTTCGTCGCCGGCGACCCGGCTTGGACCCTCCTCGCCGCCGACTACAGCCAGATCGAGCTCCGGATCCTCGCCCACGTCTCCGGCGACGAGCACCTCCGGGAGGCCTTCGCCCGGGGCGCCGACGTCCACCGTGAGACGGCTGCTCGGGTCCTCCGGAAGGACCCCGCGGCGGTAACGCCGGACGAGCGCTCGATGGCAAAGATGGTGAACTTCGGGATCGCCTACGGGATGAGCGACTTCGGGCTCTCGACCCGGGCCGGGATCAGTCGCGCCGAGGCTCAGGAGTTCATCAGCAACTACTTCGCCACCTACTCGGGGATCAGCTACTACATGCTCCACATCAAGGAGGTGGCCCGGCGCGACGGCTTCGTCACGACCCTCCTCGGTCGTCGACGCTCGATCCCCGAGCTCGCCGCCCGCAACCCCTCCCTCCGTGCCGCCGGCGAACGGATGGCGATCAACATGCCGATCCAGGGGACCGCGGCCGACATCATGAAGATCGCGATGATCCGCGTCGACGAGCGGCTCCGCTCGGCCGGCCTTCGGGCCCGGATGCTCCTCCAGGTCCACGACGAGCTCGTCTTCGAGGTCCCGCGGGCCGAGGTCGAGGCCACGGCCGCCCTCGTCCGGGAGACGATGGAGACGGCGGTCCGGCTCGACGTCCCCCTCGTCGTCGAGGTGAAGGTCGGGGACGACTGGGACGGGATGACCCCCCTCGGCCGGGGCGCCGGCGAGGAGGCGGCCGAGGAGGGAACGGGGGAGGTGGACGCGGGGGACGGCGAAGGGGCGACGGCCGGAGCCGGGCTCGGCGACGCTGCCCCCTGACCGGATCCCCGACGAGCCGCCGATGCCCGAGCTGCCCGAGGTCGAGACGATCGCCCGCGAGCTCACCCCCCTCGTCGTCGGCGCCATCATCGAGGACGTCCTCGTTCTCAGCCCGCGAACCCTCCGCTCGGGCGACCCGAGCGCCTTTCGCCAGGCTCTGCCCGGGCGCCGGATCGAGGGCGTCGGCCGGCGGGCGAAGCTCCTCACCCTCGAGCTCGACGACGGGCAGGTCCTTGCCATCCACCTGAAGATGACCGGCCAGCTCTTCGTCTTTCCGTGCCCGGTCGACCCGGGCCCGCACACCCGGGTCGTCTTCCGGCTCGGTGACGGCCGGGCGCTCGAGTTTCGGGACGTCCGGCGCTTCGGGCGGATCGGCCTCGCCCGGCGCGACCCGTCGACGGGGGAACTCGTCGGCGAGCTGGGTGGGACTCGCCGGCCGCCGACCTTTGGCCCGGAACCCCTCGACCCGAGCTTCACGGCTGCTGCCTTCCGCTCGCGCCTCGACGGGCGACGGGGCCGGCTGAAGGCGCTCCTGACGGACCAGGCCTTCTTGGCCGGGGTCGGGAACATCTATGCCGATGAGGCCCTCTGGGCGGCCCGCCTCCACCCCCTCCGGTCGGCCGCCTCGGTCGGGCCGGCCGCGGCGACTCGGCTCCACCGGGAGCTTCGCCGGATCCTCGCCGAGGCGATCGAGCGGCGCGGTTCGTCGGTCGACGACTACACCGCTCCCGGGGGAGACGGCTCGATGCAGGAGCGGCTCGTCGTCTACCAGCGGGCGGGACTGCCCTGCCCGCGCTGCGGGCAGCCGATCCGGCGGATCGTCCTTGGAGGGCGGGCGACCCACTTCTGCTCCTACTGTCAGCGGCTGCCAGCGGCCGACCGGGCGGCGGCGGCCCGGGTCCTGCGGACGATGGAGCCGGCGCGACGCGGCGGCGATCGAGGCCTCGATCGGGGGCGACGTCCCCGCGGCGAGGGCCGGGGTGGCGGCGGAGGCGGCCGCGGAAAGGCTGGCGTGGCTGCGAGCCATCGGCGTGGCCCGCGCTGGGTCGACCTCCCACCGGCGGCCGACGGAACTCCGCCCCTCGGTCCGCGGCGCTGACGAGGAGCGATGTCGATCCTTCGGCTCCGTGGCGTCCGCCGTGAGCTCGCTGCCGTCCCCGTCCTCGAGGCGGTCGAGGTCGCCCTCGCCCTCGGCGAGCGGGTCGGTCTCGTCGGGCCGAACGGGGTCGGCAAGACGACCCTCCTCCGCCTCTGTGCCGGCCTCGACGAGCCCGATGCCGGGAGCGTCGAGCGGCGCCGCGGCCTGACCGTCGGCTTCCTCCCGCAGGAGGCGCACCTCGACCCATCCTTCCTCGCCGCGCCCGACCTGCGGACGGCGGTCCGGCACGGGGCGGCCGCCCTCGAGGCCCTCGAGGCGAGGCTCGCCGCCGCCGAGGCGGCCGACCGGACGACGACGCCCGAGTACGCCGAGCTCCGCCACGAGTTCGAGGTCCGGGGCGGCTACGAGCTCGACTACCGGGTCGAGGCGACCCTCTCGGGCCTCGGTCTCGGTCGGGAGCACTGGTCCCGCCCGCCAGCGAGCCTCTCCGGCGGGGAGCAGACCCGGGCCCTCCTCGCCCGGCTCGTCGTCGCTGACCCCGAGCTCCTCCTCCTCGACGAGCCGACGAACCACCTCGACGTCGACGCCCTCGAGTGGCTCGAGGAGCACCTGCGGCGACGGGCAGGGGCGACGGTCGTCGCCTCCCACGACCGGGCCTTCCTCGACGCCGTGGCGACCCGGATCTGGGAGCTCCGCGACCGCCGCCTGACCGTCTTCCGCGGGAACTACTCCGCCTACGCCCGGCAGCGCGCCGAACGGGACCTCCGGGCCGAGCGAGAGGCCGAGTCCCTCGAAGGGCGGATCGCCCGCGAGGCGGAGCTCGTCGCCCGCTACCGGAGTCAGCGGAAGCACACGAAGATGCACGAGCACGAGGCCCGCCTCGAGCGCCTCCTCGCCGCGCGTCCGGCTCGTCCGAGGCGGGCTTCGGAGGGTCGGCTTCGCCTCGGGGCGCTCAGCGGGGAGGCCGTGCCAGGGCGGGGCGGGGTCGTCCTCCGGGCCGACGACCTGGCGGTCGGCTACCTCGTCCGCGAGCCCGTCGAGCCCGCGGAGGGTGCCACCTCAGCCGGCGACGCCGCTCGGGACGGGCGCGGTCCCGGCACGAGGGAGCGGATCGCGGGCTCGGCCGAGCCGAGGGCGATCGTCGTCGCCCGGGCCAGGCGCCCCCTCGTCGTCGAGAGGGGAGAGCGGATCGGGATCGTCGGGCCGAACGGGGCCGGGAAGACGACCCTCGTCCGGACCATCGCCGGCGATCTGCCGCCTCTGGCTGGGAGCCTCGTCCTCGGAGCCGGCGTCACCATCGGCTACCTCGCCCAGGTCCGGCCGCCCGTCGTTCCCGGGGCGACGGTCCTCGACACCCTCCTCGCTGCCTACCCGGTCGGGCCCGCTGAAGCGCGGAGCTACCTCGCCCGCTTCCTCTTCCGCGGCGACGACGTCTTCAAGGCCGTCGCCGACCTCTCGGGTGGGGAGCGCTCACGGCTCGAGCTTGCCCTCCTCGGCGTCCGGCCGGCGAACCTCCTCATCCTCGACGAGCCGACGAACCACCTCGACGTCGAGGCCCGGGAGGCGATCGAGGCCGTCCTCCGCGAGTCGGCGGCGACGATCCTCCTCGTCAGCCACGATCGACGGCTCCTCGAGCGCGTCTGCCAACGGCTCTGGGTCGTCGAGGGGGGAGCGATCGTCCCCTTCGACGGCGACTACCAGACCTGGCGGGCGGCCGTCGCCGCAGGCTGGACCGTCGAGGCCGACGTGGCAGATCCGACGAGCCGGGCCGTGGCGGCCTTCGCGCGGGCGAGCCCCTCGTCCGGGCCCGCTGCGGCGACGACGGCGGGTGGGGCTCGAGCGGCTCGGGCTGCACCGACCACCGCCCGGCGCAGGCCAGCGGCAGGCCGTCGCGCTCCTCCTCCGGGACGCGCGGCCGGGGTCCCCCGTCGGTCGAGGGACGACGGCGCGGCCACTCCGACCGGGGGTCGAACGCCCCTCCCCACGGCCGATCGGCCCCGCCTCTCGAAGGACGCCTACCGCCGCCGCCGGGGCGAGCTCGACGCCGCCCTCGACCGCCTGACCGAGCGCCGCGCCCAGCTCCTCGCCGCCCTCGAGGAGCCGACGGTCCGGGCGAACTTCGTCGAGCTCGGCCGACTGACGAGCGAGCTCGCCGCCGTCGAGGCCGACCTTGCTGCTGCGGAGGAGGCGTGGCTCGAGCTCGAGGCCCAGGCCCCGTGAGCGCCGCGTCGACCCTTCGCCGACGGCCCGTCGTCATCGGTCTGACGGGGCCGATCGGGTGCGGGAAATCGACGATCGCGGCCTGGCTCGCCGAGCTCGGGGCAGCCGTCGTCGACGCCGACGCCATGGCTCGGGAGGTGACCGGAGCGGGTGGCCCGACCCTGCCGGCGATCCGGGCCCGCTTCGGACCGGCCGTCTTCGCCGCCGACGGATCTCTCGACCGGGCCGCCCTCGGTCGGATCGTCTTCGCCGACCCGGCTGCCCTCCGGGACCTCGAGGCGATCGTCCACCCGGCCGTCCGACCCCGGATCCTCGGCGCCCTCGATCGTGCGGCCGAGGCGGGTGCGCCGGCCGTCGTCGTCGAGGCGATCAAGCTCGTCGAGGGCGGGCTCGCCGAGCTCTGCGACGAGGTCTGGCTCGTCACCTGCTCGGCCGCAGCCCAGCGGGCGCGCCTCGCTGCCCGAGGCCTCTCGCCTGCCGAGATCGCCCTCCGGCGGCGGGCCCAGGAGGGACTCGTCCGGCGGCTGCGGGGACGAGCAAGTCGGATCATCGACACGAGCGACGAGCCAGCCGAGACGCGCCGGCTCGTCGCCGACCTCTACCGGGCCGCCCTCGAGGGGGCCACCACCGAGGCGACTGCCCCGGACCGGGCTCGACCGGACGGGCCCGAGGGCTGACCCTAGGGTCCCGGAGAGGGCGAGGGGGCCGGCTCGCTCGGACTCGGGGCCGGGGCGGTCGGGGAGGGGAGGGGTGGTGGGGTTGCCAGGGGCCCTCGACCCGAGGGATACGTCTCTGGGAGCGGGAGCCCATACTTGGCGATGATCCGGTTCGTCGTCGTCCCGAGGCCGCTGACGTCGAGGATCCGGGTGTCGATCTCCGGCCGGAGGGCGAGGCTGAAGGCCGCCGTCCCGCTGGCGAGGAGGTGGCTGATCTCCTCGGCGACGGGGAGCGTCGCCCGAAGGACGTAGTAGGTCCCCGAGCGGGCGAGGATGACCATGTCCTGGTAGGTGATCTTCGTCGAGCGGTCGGGGTAGTAGCGGCCCTCCTCGGCGACCTCTTGGGGGACGTTCACCGTCGCCGTGACGAAGACGTCGACGGTCTGGCCGGGTTGGAGGAGGCCGCCGACGGCTCGTTCGTCGGGGACGGTGAGGGAGACTGCCCGCCAGGCGTCGGAGTCGGGAGCGACGGTCTCCTCGGGGCCGAGGATCGAGAAGCCGCTCGTCGCCTGGGTCGAGGCGAGGAGGTTCGTCGTCACGAGCTGACCCTCGAGGATCGTGACGGCCGGCGTCTTGCCGACGACCTCCGTTGGGTCGGCGACGACGCCCTTCGCGTTCGTCGGGTCGACGGGCACCTCGCGGACGGCGACGTCGGCCGGCTCGATCGGCTTGCGGGCCGGGATCGTTCGGGTGGCGACGACGACGGGGACCCTGGCGAGGTCGCCCTGACCGGCCTGCTGCTGGGCCTGGCTGACGAGGTAGAAGGCGGCTCCACCGGCGACGAGGGCGAGGAGGACGCCGAAGACGATGATGAGCTTCGCGCGTCGGGAGTGGTCGGGGAACTCGGCTTCCACAAGTGGCTCCTCTCTCGGCTCGACGGCGACCGCCCTAGTTCCAGGGAACGAGGCGGGCGGTGCCGCCCCGGGCCAGGGCGGGATCGTTCATGTCCGCGTAGAGGCCGCTGATGGCGTAGCCATAGACGGTGTTCGCCGTCAGCTGGGTGATCCGGAAGACGGCAAAGCCCTCGATGTCGACGTAGCTCGTCGAGGTCCCCGCCGTCGCCACGTCGAGGACGATCGGGTAGAGGTGGGTGACCGGCTGGCCGTCGGCGTTCGTCCCGGTTGCCCGCACCGTGAGCGGGTACTCGCCCGGCCCGAGGGTGGCCGTGTTGATCGAGATCGTGACGTCCTGGCGGGCGCCGCGGGGCAGGCTGAAGGTCGCCGGACTGACGGAGATCGGGCCGATCCCCGAGGGAAGCGCCCCCGAGCTCGCCGCCCCGCCCTCGACCGAGACGGTGACCGTCCCGCCGAAGGCGGCGTCGGACCGGTTCGGGGTGCTGAAGGTGACGACGCCGGTCGCCGTCTCGCCCGTCGAGGCGACGGCAAAGACCTGCCCCCCGGCAGTGCTCGAGAAGTCCCGCCCGACCCCGCCGACGTTGATGGCGACCGGGTAGTAGTGGTCGGTGAGGTAGGGGGAGGGGGAGTGCCCCTTGATCCAGATCGTCGAGATTCCGACGCTCGCCCCGCTCGTCCGGAAGGTCGACCAGACGACCGTCGTCGGCGGCGTCGCGCCGTCGGGGCTGAAGGTGAGCGGGGCGAGGGTCCCGATCGTGAGCGGGTGCGCTGGATCGCCCCAGTCGGCGAGGGCCGAGGTGTAGACCTGGCCGGCGAACTCGGTGTTCTTCGTCACCGACATCGAGACCTGGTTCGAGCGGTCCTGGCTCGTCCCGATCTGGACCGTTCCCGGGAGGCTGTACTGGAAGTCGGGGATGCCCATGACCGTCCCCGAGTAGACGGCGGCGAGGATCTCATCGCCGGGGCGGAAGCGAGCCCCCATGGCGTCGACGACGATGCCGGCCGAGTTGCCGTCGAGGATCCCGACCTGGTCGTTCGGGTCGGGCGGGATCGTCGCCGGCGGGAAGGCGGGCCCCGGATAGCCGGTCGCGACCCAGCCGGCCTCGATGGCCTTGAGGGTGTTCGGGTTCGTCCCCGCCGTCACTCCGTTGTAGAAGACGTTCGAGGTGAAGGAGGAGAAGTTCCGGATGTCGAGGGCGACGAAGCCCCGGAAGTTCGCCCCGTTCCCGGCCTGGGCCCCCTGGCCGACGAGGGCGACGATCGGGCCGTGGTGGGCCGGGTCGTTGTTCGGGTTCGCCGGGTCGAAGGGCAGCCCCGGCGACGGCGCCTGGCGCATGGAGCGGTCGCTGACGCTGCCGAGGCAGGCCGTGTCGGCGGTGGCGAGGAAGTCCATGAAGTAGCGGTCGTCGCCGTCGCACGGGGTGGGAGGGTTCGCCCGGGGCCCGGGGGCGTTGACGTAGTGGCGGACGGCGATCGGGAGGAGGTCGCCGACGGTCCGAGCCCGGGCCCGCGCCCCAACCGTCGTCTCCCCGAGGCCGACGATCCGACCGAAGGTGTAGCCGACCCCGCTCTGGAGGGCGACCCGGACCTCGCTGCCCGAGATGAGGATCCCGTTGGCGAGATAGACCGGGTCGCCGGCGTGGCCGGGCTCGTAGACCGGCGTCGTCGGGGGTAGGGCAGGGGCGGTCCCGTTCGGGCTGACGGCGAGGTTCCGGGCGAGGGTCGCCCGCGCCTCCTCGTCGGCCTCGGTCGGCGTGGCCCCGCGGATGAGCGCACCTGCGGCGGCGAGGGCGGCGGCGTCGGCGGCGTTCTGGAGGAAGCGGCGCTCGGCGTGGAAGCGGGCGATGTCGAAGGCGAGCCCGGCCGCGGCCAGGAGGGCGACGAGGCTGAGGGCAAAGAGGACGAGGACCTGGCCCTGGGTCGTGGTCGGTTCGGGGCGCGGTCTGGGTCCAGACATCGAGTGGGAGCGCGGTCTCGGTCCAGCCATCGTCGAGCCAGCCATGGCGGCTAGTTGATGACCATCGTCACCTCGGCCGGCAGGGCGAGGCGTCCTCCCGCATCGCGGGGCAGGAGGTTGGCAACGATGGGGATGATGAGGTCCTGGTGGTAGACGGCCCGCACCGTCAGCTGCTGGCCGACCCGAGGGTCGCTGTCGGTCACCCCGGCCGGGATCGTGTAGGTGATCGTCAGGTCGCCGCTCGTGTAGGTGAGCCCGCTCTGGGTCCAGGACGAGCTCGTCGTGAACTGGGGTGCGGAGCGGGAGAGGAGGTTGAGGGAGGCGAGGATCGTCGTCCGGACCTGCTCGTTCCGGGCCAGGTCGTTCTGGCTCTTCGACTTCGAGCGGTCGTAGACGTAGATCGTCCCCGCCCGGGCACCCTCGCGGACGGCGTTCGTCAGCGTCACGTAGGCGTTGAAGATGAACCCGAACTGGATGATGGCGAGGAGCAGGAGGAGGAGGGGCGCGAGGACGAGGGCGAATTCGACGAGGCTTTGCCCGAGGCCGCCCTTGGCCGCCGGGCGTCGAGGCCCCGTCGTCCGTCGCTGGCGACGCACGATGGCACGCAAACTCTTCCTGCCTCCGTTGACCCCCGGCGGCACTCGAGTCTCACCGCTTCTGCGGGCGGCGGCCATCGACCCTTCGTCCCAGGAGGGGGTGACCCGCCGGTCCCGCCGGCCATCACCCCTCGACCGTAGACGCCTCAGGGTCAGAACGGCCGTTCGAAATGGCCAACCGAGACGGTGGTATCCTCGACCTGCCATGCCCGAGTTCCGCCTCGTCGCCCCCTTCGAGCCGACCGGCGATCAGCCCCAGGCCATCGAGCGCCTCGCCGACGGCCTCGCCCGGGGGCTGCGGTTCCAGACCCTCCTCGGGGCGACGGGGACGGGGAAGACGTACACGATCGCCCAGGTCATCGCCCGCCACCGCCGGCCAACCCTCGTCCTCGCCCACAACAAGACCCTCGCCGCCCAGCTCTACGCCGAGTTCCGCGAGTTCTTCCCCGACAACGCCGTCGAGTACTTCGTCAGCTACTTCGACTACTACCAGCCCGAGGCCTACCTACCCCGGACGGACACGTACATCGAGAAGGACAGCTCCCGGAACGACGAGATCGACCGCCTCCGCCACGCGGCGACCCACGCCCTCTTCGAGCGGCGAGACGTCATCATCGTCGCCTCCGTCTCCTGCATCTACGGCCTCGGCGCCCCCGTCGACTACGGCGCCACCGTCCTCCGCCTCCGGACCGGGGCTCGCTACCGTCGCGATGCCGTCCTCCGTCACCTCGTCGACCTCCAGTACCAGCGGAACGACGCGGCCCTCGCCCGCTCCCGCTTTCGGGTCCGCGGCGACACCCTCGAGGTCCAGCCAGCCTCGGAGGAGCGCCTCGTCCGGATCGAGTTCTTCGGCGACGAGGTCGAGCGGATCACCGAGCTCGACCCGCTGACCGGCGAGCTCCTCGCCGAACGGAACGAGGTGACGATCTATCCGGCGACCCACTACGTCACCCCCCGGGAGAAGCTCGAGGCCGCCCTCGTCGACATCGAGGCCGAGATGGAAGCCCGCTGCGCTGAGCTCGAGGCCGCCGGCCGGGCGCTGGAGGCGGCCCGTCTCCGACAGCGGACGACCTTCGACGTGGAGATGATGCGCGAGCTCGGCTACTGCTCGGGGATCGAGAACTACAGCCGCCACCTCGCCCGCCGCGCGCCGGGGAGCCGGCCCTGGACCCTCCTCGACTACTTCCCGCCCGACTGGCTCCTCGTCGTCGACGAGAGCCACATGACGATCCCCCAGGTGGTCGGGATGTACAAGAACGACCGGACCCGAAAGGAGATCCTCGTCGACTTCGGCTTCCGGCTCCCGTCGGCCCTCGACAACCGACCCCTCACCTTCGAGGAGTTCGAGGCCCACCTGAACCAGGTCATCTTCATGAGCGCGACGCCGGGGCCCTATGAGCTCGAACGGAGCGAGCAGATCGTCGAGCAGCTCATCCGCCCGACGGGGATCGTCGACCCGGTCGTCCACGTCCGGCCGACGGCGGGCCAGATCGACGATCTCCTCGAGGAGATCCGGCGTCGGGTCGAGCGGGGCGAACGGGCCCTCGTCACGACCCTCACGAAACGCATGGCGGAAGACCTCGCCGACTACCTCCGGGAGCTCGGGGTGAGGGTCCAGTACCTCCACTCCGAGGTCGACACCCTCGAGCGGGTCGAGATCCTCCGCGATCTCCGGATGGGGGTCTACGACGTCGTCGTCGGGATCAACCTCCTCCGGGAGGGGATCGATCTCCCCGAGGTCACCCTCGTCGCGATCCTCGACGCCGACCGGGAGGGTTTCCTCCGGAGCGCCTGGTCGCTCATCCAGATGATCGGCCGGGCGGCGCGACACGTCGGCGGCGAGGTCATCATGTACGCCGACACGATCACCGATTCGATGCGGGCGGCGATCGACGAGACGAACCGTCGGCGGGCGATCCAGGAGCGGTACAACCGAGAGCACGGGATCGAGCCGCGGTCGATCGTCAAGGAGATCCGCGACCTCAACGACCGGCTTCGCTCCGTCGCCGAGGCCACGACGGTCTACCGCTCGGAACGGGAGGCCCTCGCCGAGCGGGCCCTCGCCCAGGACGATCGCGCCGCCATCGAGAAGCTCCTCGCCCAGATGGAGGCGGAGATGCGGGCGGCGGCGAAGGCCCTCGAGTTCGAGCGGGCCGCCGCGATCCGGGACGAGATCCAGTCGATCCGGCTCCGGGTCCTCGAGGAGGACGAGTCGATCCGAGTCGCCCGAGCTGCCGAGCGGGCTGCCCGAGAGGCGGCGGCGGCGCAGGTCGGTGGCGATGGTCGCGGCCGGCGTGGCGCGGCAGGCGGCAGGGCTGCTCGGCCGGGGCCGGCCCTCGAGGTGGCGGCGGTCGAGGTCGTCGCCGCGAGCGAGGCCGAGGGCCTCGAGGAGGAGGCCGGGGCGCCGGCGGCGGACTGGCTGCCGGGGATCCGGGACGAGCACGACGACGAGGGGGGCTGGCAGGCGCGCTGGCTCGACCGTCCGACCTGGGATCGTTCGGTGACGCCGAACATCCGCCGCCGGACGGGCGGTCGCCCGCCGCGCCGTCGACGCGGCTACTGAGCGCGCCCCCGTCGTCGTCCGGCCTCCCGAACCCGGTACGATGTCGGCCGACCGGCGGACGGGCCGCCGGCAGGGACCGGCCGCGTCAGGCTGCGTTGTGGTGGCGCCGGGGAGAGACCGGCCGAGCCCGGCGGAGCCGCGGCCGACCGGACGCCACGGGAGGGAGCCATGCGCAAGCTCGTCGTCTCGACCCTCGTCACCGCCGTCGCCGTCTGGGCCGCCGTCCGCTTCGTGCCCGACATCTCGTTCCCGGCCGCCGACGCCTTCCCGGATCGCTTTCCCGAGGGCGACTGGTGGCAGATCGTCGTCGTCGCCCTCCTCATCGGGCTCGTGAATTCCTACGTCAAGCCCCTCGTCGGGATCGTCTCGCTGCCGGCCAACCTCGTCACGATGGGCCTCTTCGGGCTCGTCCTGAACGGGCTCCTCCTCCTCGGTGTCGCCTATGTCTCCGATGCCGTCGGGATCACCTTCACCGTCGGTGGCTTCCCGCCGACCTTCGGTCTCGAGGCCGTCGTCGCGGCGGTCCTCGCCTCGATCGTCATCAGCCTCGTCGGCACCCTCCTCGAGCTCGTCGCGGCACCCGTTCGCTAGGGCGGGCTCCGCGGCAGAGACGAGGGCAGCCTCCCGTCCTTCGAACACCTGTCCGAATTCGGCCCCCGCGGGTAGACTAGGCCCGCGATGCCCCTCGATCGAATCGTCGTCCGCGGTGCCCGCGAGCACAACCTCAAGAACATCACCGTCGCCTTCCCTCGCGACCGGCTCGTCGTCATCACCGGCCTGTCGGGGAGCGGGAAGAGCAGCCTCGCCTTCGACACGATCTACGCCGAGGGCCAGCGCCGCTACGTCGAGAGCCTCTCAGCCTACGCCCGCCAGTTCCTCGGCCAGATGGAGAAGCCCGACGTCGACCAGATCGAGGGCCTCTCGCCGGCGATCTCGATCGACCAGAAGGGCGCGAGCCGGAACCCCCGGAGCACCGTCGGGACCGTCACCGAGATCTACGACCACCTCCGCCTCCTCTTTGCTCGGATCGGCCACCCGCACTGCCCGAACGGTCACGAGATCACCCGCCAGACCGTCCAGCAGATCGTCGATCAGGTCCTCGAGCTGCCCGAGGGGACCCGCCTCCTCGTCCTCGGCCCCCTCGTCAAGGACCGGAAGACCGAGGGCGACCGAGTCTTCGCCGCGGCGGCGAAGCAGGGCTTCGTCCGGGTCCGGGTCGATGGCGTCCTCTACGACCTCGCCGAGGCGCCGACCCTCGACAAGTACAAGCGCCACACGATCGAGGTCGTCGTCGACCGCTACGTCGTCCGGCGGGCCGAGGCACCCCCCGACTGGCCCCGGGACGACCTCGGCCGACCGATCGATCCGGCGACGGGAGCGCGCGTCCCCGACCCCGACGCGGCCCGCCTCGCCGACTCGGTCGAGACCGCCCTCCGCCTCGGCGAGGGCATCGTCGTCATCGCCCCTGCCCCGCGGGAGGGCGAGCCGCCGGCCTTCGAGGAGCGGCGCTACAGCGAGCGCTTCAGCTGCCCCTACGACGGCTTCACGATGGACGAGCTCGAGCCGCGGAGCTTCTCCTTCAACTCGCCCCACGGCGCCTGCCCGGCCTGCACCGGCCTCGGCAGCCAGCTCGTCGTCGACCCCGAGCTCGTCGTCCCCGACAAGGGGAAGAGCCTCGCCGAGGGGGCCCTCGTCCCCTGGTCCCGGATCCCGACCGACGCCTCCTGGCGCCTGAAGATCCTCGAGGCGATCTGCGAGGCCCACGGCTGGGACTTCCACGCCCCCGTCCGCGACCTCCCGCCGGGAGCCCTCGACTATCTCCTCTCCTCGACGAAGGAAGAGCGGGTCCTCATCCGCTACCACCACGACCGCGGCGAGAACACCTACTGGGCGACCTTCGAGGGGATCGTCCCGAACCTCGAGCGCCGCTACCGCGAGACCGACTCGGACTACATCAAGGCCGAGATCGAGCGCTACATGGTCAGCCGGCCATGCCCCGCCTGCGGCGGCAAGCGGCTCCGGCCCGAGATCCTCGCCGTGACCATCGACGGCCGGAACATCTGGGAGGTGAGCCGGATGTCGGTGACCGAGGCCCTCGACTGGATCACCCACCTCCCCGAGCGGCTGACCGAGCGGGAGCGGACGATCATCCGCCAGGTCCGGAAGGAGATCATCGCCCGCCTCGGCTTCCTCGTCGACGTCGGCCTCGACTACCTCACCCTCGACCGGCCGAGCGCGACCCTCTCGGGCGGCGAGGCCCAGCGGATCCGCCTGGCGACCCAGATCGGGACGAGCCTCATGGGCGTCCTCTACATCCTCGACGAGCCCTCCGTCGGTCTCCACCAGCGGGACAACGCGAAGCTCATCGCGACCCTCATTCGGCTCCGGGACCTCGGGAACACCGTCCTCGTCGTCGAGCACGACGAGGAGACGATCCGGACCGCCGACTGGATCATCGACATCGGCCCCGGGGCGGGCGAGCACGGCGGTGAGATCGTCGCCAACGGCCCCCTCGAGGTCGTCCTCGCCGAGCCGCGCTCGATCACCGGTGCCTACCTCCGGGGTGAGCGGTCGGTCCCGATCCCGAGTCGCCGGCGACCGGGGAACGGGCGGGCGATCGTCGTCCGGGGGGCCCGGGAGCACAACCTGAAGGGGATCAACGTCCGCTTCCCCCTCGGGACCTTCATCGCCGTGACCGGTGTCTCGGGCTCGGGCAAGAGCACCCTCGTCGAGGACGTCCTCTACCGGGCCCTCGCCCGGGAGCTCCACGGCGCCCGCGAGCCGGCCGGCGCCCACGACCGGATCGAGGGAATCGAGGAGATCGACAAGGTCATCGAGATCGACCAGAGCCCGATCGGCCGAACGCCGCGGAGCAACCCGGCGACGTACACCGGCCTCTTCACCCCGATCCGCGAGCTCTTCGCCGGGGTCCCCGAGGCTCGTCTCCGGGGCTACGGGCCCGGCCGCTTCAGCTTCAACGTCAAGGGCGGCCGCTGTGAGAACTGCAAGGGCGACGGGATCATCAAGATCGAGATGCAGTTCCTCCCCGACGTCTACGTCCCCTGCGAGGTCTGCAAGGGGGCCCGCTACAACCGGGAAGCCCTCGAGATCCACTACAAGGGCCGCTCCATTGCCGAGGTCCTCGAGATGACCGTCGAGGAGGCCCTCGAGTTCTTCGGGCCCGTGCCGGCGGTGCGGGCGAAGCTCCAGACCCTCTACGACGTCGGCCTCGGCTACATCCACCTCGGTCAGCCGGCGACGACCCTCTCGGGCGGCGAGGCCCAACGGGTGAAGCTCGCCGCGGAGCTCTCGAAGCGGGCGACGGGCCGGACCCTCTACGTCCTCGACGAGCCGACGACGGGGCTTCACTTCGCCGACGTCGAGAAGCTCCTCGCCGTCCTCCACCGGCTCGTCGACGCTGGGAACACCGTCGTCGTCATCGAGCACAACCTCGACGTCATCAAGACCGCCGACTGGATCATCGACCTCGGCCCCGAGGGCGGGCTCCGGGGTGGGGAGATCGTCGCCGAGGGGACGCCCGAGGCGGTCGCGGCGACGCCAGGCTCGGCGACGGGCGAGTACCTCGCCCGGGTTCTCCGGGGCGAGCCCCTCGTCCCGCTCTCCGGGGTGACCTTCGCTGAGGCTGCTGGGCGGGGCGACGGGGCGGAGCGGGTCGAGGTCCCGCCCCTCCCGGAGCTCGCCCCGGCCCGGAAACGAGCGGTCGCCGTCGAGCGCCGGCCAGCGTAGGCGCGGCGCCCGCGTCGACCCGCAGGCTGGCGGGCGGTAGGATGGAGCCATGCCCGAGATCGAGTTCGCCTTCCTCGCCGATGCTGCGAGCACCGAGCCGGCCCAGAAGTTCCACGTCCTCGGCGGCGGGATCCAGCGGATCGCCGGGCGTTCGGTGCCCGTCGTCCACCCCCATCTGTCCCTCGTCGTCGGCCTGACGGTCACGGCGCCCGAGATCGGTCGGCCGCACCAGCTCCGGATCGTCGTCCTCGACCCCGACGGGAAGGAGATCGCCGCCGCCGACGGCTCGATCGTCCCCCACGGCCACGCCGACGGCCGCGACACGCTCCTCACCTTCTCCGTCGACCTCTGGAACCTCACCTTTCCGACTCCTGGCGACTACTCGGTCCGCCTCCTCGTGAACGGCTCGGAGCGAAAGCGCCTCCCGCTCATCGTCTCGGTCGTCCCCGATGTGAGCACCCGGCGACCCGATGCCTGATCTCGGCCCGGCGATTGGCGGACGGCTTGCGGCACGCCGTCCCGAGGGTTCGGGCGGGCGGACCCGCCCGAGCGGCTGAGCCGCGGGTCGATGCCTGAGCCCGAGGGGCCCGCCGAGGCGTCCGCCGGCGAGCGCCGGAGGCAGCCCGTCGAGCCAGCGCCCCTCGCTCGCCACGACGTCCCGGCCGTGGACGCCGCCGCCCTCGTCGCCGCTCGGTGGGCGGACCGGCTCCTCGAGGCCGCTCGCCTCAGCCGTCGCGAGCGCTGGGTCGCCTTCCTTCACGACCTGCCCGACCGGCTCCGGGATGACCCGCTCCCGGCGCTCCGCGGGACGGCCCTCCGTGCCCGGGCCGCCTACGGCCCGACGGACTCGATCCGCGACGCCCTCCCAGCGGAGCTGACCGAGCCCTTCCGGGCGGCGATCGACGACCTCCTCCGGGCCCTCAATCGCCTCGAGGTGGGGAGCTGAGAGGAGCAAGCGCCCTGCTCGAGCCCCTACACTCATCCGACCGAGCTCGGCGGACTGGGCGGACGGACCGCCACGAGCCTCGGCTCCCGTCGGGATCGGCAGCGAGAGGCCCGCGCTGGCGGGCGAAGAGCAGGGAGGCTGCGCGATGGAACAGCAACCAGGGGCGCCGACGCAGGGGACACCGCCGGTGGCACCCGCGCCAGGCTTCGATTTCGGTGACTTCCTGAACTTCCGTTACCTCATCACGCCCGGGCTCATCACGATCATCTACGTCGTCGGCGCCGTGTTCATCACCCTCGCGGCCCTCGCCAGCCTCGCCGGTGGAGCCCCCGGATTCGTGGCCGGCGTGCTCGTCTTCGTCTTCGGGAACCTCTACTGGCGGGTGGTCCTCGAGTTCGTCATCGTCCTCTTCCGGATCAACGACGGCATCCAGGCGATCGAACGCCGCGGCCGCGGGCTGTGAGCGCGCTCCTGCACAGGGACCGTGTGCTGGTGTCGCCGCGTCCGGCCGTCACGCCGGCCACCGGGCGCTGAGCCACCCGGGGGCGTCAGTAGAGCCAGGGGATGAGACGACGGGTCCGGGCTCGGTAGGCGGCGTAGCCGGGCAGGCCGGCCAGGAGCCAGGCCTCCTCGCGTCGCGCCTTGAGGTCGAAGAAGACGAAGAGGACGGCGGCCATGATCCCCGCAGCGGCCGAGGCCGTCGCGAGGGCCCAGCCGATCCCGCCGAGGACGATTCCGCCATAGATCGGGTGGCGGACGTAGCGATAGGCGCCGTCCTCGACGAGACGAGCACCGTCGGGCGGGTAGGGGAGGGCCGTGATCTGGCGACGGAGGTCGTGGACGCCCCGGACGGCGAGGAGGCCGCCGGCGAGCCCGAAGCCGAGGCCGAGCCAGCGGGCCCCCTCGCGAGGGGCCCCCTCGATGGTGGGACCCAGAAGGCCGCTCGCCGCGGTGAGGACGAGGAGGAGGACCTGAAGGACGACCCAGCCCTCGCCCCGCGGCCCGAGGGAGGGCGGCACCCAGCGCATGGGACCCATCCTAGCCGTCCGACGCGGGGGCGCCCATCCCTCCCGGGACGCGTGGCGTCGCGCGAGGCGAGTCGGTCCGGCGATGCCCCGCTGCCTGGGGTCCTCACCGCACCCGACCCTCGACTCCCCTCGCCTGGTCGATCCCGAGCTCCTCGGGCTCGAAGGCCTCGAGGAGGAAGCGAGAGGGCCGAAACGGGTCGAAGACGAGGGTGAGGGAGCGCCGAGCCCGGGTCCAGGCGACGTAGGCGAGCCGCCGTTCCTCCTCGAGGGCCCGGTCCGGTTCGAGGGCCGCCGAGACCGAGCGAGCGTTCGGAAAGCCGTCGGCGCTGAGGCCGAGGACGGCGACGTCGTCGAACTCGAGCCCCTTGACGCCGTGGACCGTCGAGAGGGTGAGGGGCGCGTCGTCCCGGCGGAGGGCAGCGAGGCGGTCGCGTCGTTCACGGACAGCGACGACGAAGGCCCCGACCTCGCCGGGACCGAAACGGGCGGCCCAGGCGAGGACGGCCTGGACGAGGTCGACCGGCGGCCCGGGGAGGGTGTCGGCAGGGGGTGGTCCGAGCTCGCCCGAGCCCACGCCGTCGAGGTCGGCCGCCTCGACCGCTTCGTCGCGGAGCTCCGCCCGGTCGTCGAGATCGGACCAGAAGTCTCGCCCGTCGCCCCCTCGGCCAGCAGGGGGCCGTGGCCCTCCCGCCGCCTCGGCCGCCGCCGCGATCCTGGGCAGGGGCGGCAGCTCCGGATCGCCCCCTTCGAGCGCCTCGAGGAGCGGCTCGAGGTTCGGATCGAGGAGGGGGCTCGAGAGGCGGACGATCCGAAAGGCGAGGCCCCGTTCCAGGGCGACGGCGACGGCGGGGAGGAGCTCGCGGTTCGTCCGGGCGAGGATCGCCCGGCTTCCGCCGTCGGTCGACCAGGCGTCGAGGACCGCCTCGACGATCGCCGTTCCGTCGGCCCATGGGTCGTCCAGCGGGGCGAGGGCGAGCCGTCCCTCGGCCCCCGGCCGGGCCCGGATCCGCTTCGGAAAGCGCTCTCGGTTCAGTTCGACGAGCCGGACTGCCCGCTCGACGACGACGGCCGGGCAGCGGTAGTTTGTCGTCAGGTCGAACCGCCGGAGGCCGGGCACGGAGCGGTCGAGGTCGAGGACCCGGCGGACGTCGGCGAGCCGCCAGGCGTAGATCGTCTGGTCGTCGTCGCCGACGAAGAAGGCCCGGTTTGCTGGGGCGGCGAGGAGGAGGGCGAGGCGGAGCTGGGCCCGGTCGACGTCCTGGACCTCGTCGACGAGGAGGTCGGCGCAGCGCCGCCGCCAGCGGGCAAGGAGCGCCGGTCGAGCTTCGAGCTCCCGGCGAGCGCGGGCGACGAGGTCGTCGAAGTCGAGACCGCCGAGCTCGCCAAGGGCGGTCTCGTAGCGGAGGAAGGCCCGCCCGAGGGGTGACGGGTCAGGGTCGGCTGCGACGTCGGCGGCGGTGACGTCGTGGTCGAGCTTCAGGCGGCTGAAGGCGTCGTCGAGGCGCTGACGGTCGGCGGCGGGGAGGTTCGGGAAGAGCTCGGCGAGGAGGGAGGACCGATCGACGAGGGGCTCGACGGGGAGACCGGCGTCGAGGAGGATCTCCCGGCCGAGGGCGTGGAAGGTCCGGATCCGGACCGTCTCGGGTGGCAGGCCGAGGGCGGCAAGGATCGGCGCCGTCCGCGCCGCCAGCTCCTCCGCCGCCCGGCGGTTGAAGGTGACGGCGCAGACCTCGCCGGGCCGGGCCCCTTCGCCGGAGCCGGTCCGGCCGGTGGCCGTGGCACCAGCGAGGAGCCAGGCGAGGCGAGCGACGAGGGTCGTCGTCTTGCCGCTCCCGGCCGGGGCGATGCAGAGGACGGGGCCTGGCGGGGCCGTGGCGGCGGCACGCTGCTCTGGGTCGAGGCGGGCGAGGAGGTCGGCGAGGGCAGAGGGGAGCGGCACGCCGATGAGGATCCGACGGACCACTCATCGGCGACCCAACGTGAGCTTCGAGTGATCATCGGCGCACACACGCGTTGGTGGGTTCGAAGACGCCCGACCTCGCGGCGTCGGCCAAGGGCCTCTGCACCGCGGCCGGTGGAGCGGCCGGCTCCGCGGTACCATCTGCCTCAACCGAGCAAGCGTCCCACGGCCGGGGGCGGGGACGATCCACCAAAGGAGGATCGGCCATGGCCAGTCCGTCCCGCAGGCCCGCGCCTCGGCATGGCGTCGTGCCCATGCTCGTCGCGCTCCTCGTCGCCCTGCTCGTCCCGTCGGCGGCCGCCGCTCAGCTGCCCGCGACGCCGCCCGGCCCGACGATCGACCTCCAGATCCTCGACGTCTCCGACTGGCACGGTCAGCTCGACCCCGTCGGCGGCGTCGGTGGGGCCGCCGTCCTGGCGGCGTACTGGGCCGCCGATCGGGCGCGCAACCCGAACACGATCACCCTAACCGCGGGCGACGACTTCGGCGCGAGCCCGCCGCTCTCGGGCTTCTTCGAGGAGCGGCCCGCCGTCCTCGCCGAACGGATGATGGGGATCCAGGTCGGGACCTTCGGCAACCACAACTTCGACCGCGGGATCGCCCATCTCCAGGAGATGATCGACCTCGCCGGCTCGACCGACCCCGCCGTCCCCGGTCAGCCGTACCGGTACGTGTCGGCGAACCTGGCCAATCGGGACGAGAACCTCTCCGGCGTCGAGGATTTCGCGATCTTCCAGTTCCGCGGTCTCCGCGTCGCGGTCATCGGGATCACGAACGAGGAGGCGCCGACCCTCGTCTTCCCGGGGAGCTTCGGGACGATTGAGGTCACCGACTCCGTGGCGGCCGCGAACCGGGCCCGGGAGGCAGCCCGAAAGAAGGGCGCCAGCGTCTTCATCGTCATCGCCCACAAGGGAGTCACCCACTTCGACGCGAGCGGCAACCCGCAGGGTCCGCTCATCGACTTCGCCAAGGCCGTGAGCGGGTTCCACGCCATCATCGGCGACCACACCGACGTCGCGTGGCAAGGGGAGGTGAACGGTCAGCTCGTCTTCGAGAACCGAAGCAAGGGCCTCACGTATTCCCGCTCGACCCTGACCGTCCACCGGGGGACGGGGCGGCTCCTCGGCTGGAGCCACGAGTTCGTGACCCCGACGGCCGCGGCAGTGACGCCCGATCCGGCGATCCTCGACATGCTCGCTCCATTCCGAGCGGAGCTCGCGGCCGCCTTCGACCGCAAGATCGGGGTCGCCACCGACGTCTTCGTCCGGGGTGGCAACATCGAGCGCCGGCAGGAGGTCGCCATCGGCAACCTCATCGCCGACGGGATGCGGCTCCGCTACGGGACTCAGCTCGCCCTCATGAACGGGGGCGGGATCCGGGCACCCCTGCCGTCAACGTACGTGCCGCTCGATCCGAGTCTCGATCGATCGGTGCCTCCGCCCTTCGATCTCGTCGTCGGAGACCCCTATACGGTCCTTCCCTTCGGAAACATCGTCGTGACCCGGACGGTGACTGGTGCCCAGCTCTGGGCGGCCCTGGAGAACGGTGTGAGCCGGGTCGCGGCCGACGGGAGTGCGGCGGACGGGCGCTTCCCCCAGGTCTCTGGGTTCCGCTTCGTCTTCGACTCGCGGGATCCGGCTGGGAGCCGGGTGAAGTCGGTCGAGCTGAGCGACGGGACTCCGATCCTCCCCGACGCGACGACGTACACCCTGGCCCTGCCGAACTTCGTGAACGCCGGCGGCGACGGATACGCGATGTTCGCCGACGGTCAGGGGGTGACCCGCGATCTCGACGCCCAGGTCCTCCTCGACTACATCGAGTCCCTTGGGACGATCACCCCGACGACGGAGGGTCGGATCCTCAACCTCGCCACGGCGCCCTAGCCGGGCGGCAGGTGGGTCCAGGCACAGCGCCCGAAAGGCCTGCGCGCCACCACGGGTGACCGGTCGGTCGTAGGGCGGTCGTAGAAGGCAGAGCGCAGGTCGCAGAACACCCTGCTCGCTGGCAGAGCCTCACCCGGGAGAGGGGCGGCCCGGTCGGCCGTTGCGCCCCGTGGTGGCGCGTCCAGGCACCACCTTCGACCGAAAGTCCTTGACCGCGCGTGGGACCTCGGAATCATGCCCGTGACCCTGAGCTTGAGGCGAGGCCCCGGCCCAGGGATCTCAGGGATCGGCGATCTCAGGACTGTCCAGAAGTTCGGCGAGGCGGTCGGCTCCGAGGAGAGATTGCAGGCGCGCCCGCAGTTCTGACCGGTGTTGCTCGAGGCGCGGCCCGGGCTGCACCTCGACGGCGCGCTCGGCTGTGCCGAGCAACCGCCCCGCCTCGTCGGTGGCGCCCCGCCTCAGCGCGAGCTCAGCAAGCCCCAGCACCGCTTCGAGGAGGAGTCCCGGGTACCTCCGTCGCCGGGAGATGCGCAGCACTCCTCGGTACGCTTCGTCGGCGGTCCGGAGTTCGCCGCTTGCCAGGGCAGCCCCTCCGAGCATGAGGCGCGCAGTGGCGACCGAGCGAGCGTCCCCGGTGGCCTGGAAGTGTGCAAGCGCCGAACGGGCGAGCCTCCCGGCTTCGACGGCGTCCCCCCGCTCTTTGGCGACGTCGGCGAGATTCACGAGCGCCCAGCCGATGTCCCAGGAGTCGCCGAGCCTTCGGTAGCCCGCCAACGCTTCCTCGAACCACCGCCGCGCGGCGGCGAGCCGACCGCCGTACTTCGCGGCCATGCCAAGCGAGGCGAACGCGGAGGCCTGTCCCTCCACGTCGCGCGCCGCGACCAGGAGCGGAAGGGCCCGCTTGGCGTGCGCCCGAGCGACCTCGACCGCCCCGGTCCGCGCCCGGCCGAGCGAGGCGCTCACGAGGCCCCAGCCCGTGAGCGCGGAATCGCCCGCCCGCTCGGCAAGCACCGCCCCGCGCTCCGCTCGGTCGCTCGCTCTCGGATCGTCGAGCAACATCATCAACCACGCGGCCGCGATCTCGGCCGCCGCACGCTCGCGATCATCGGCGTCGATGGCAAGAGCGAGCGCCTCATCGATCGAGGCGAGTCCGTCGTGGATCAGGCCGCGCTTCATCCAGTAGCGCCAGAGTGCGACTGCCAGGTGGAGGCCCGTCCGTGCTTCGCCCGGTGTGTCGAGTGACCAGCGGATGGCGCTGGCGAGGTTCGGCAGCGCCAGATCCAACCGGGCCAAGGCGACGGGCAGCTCACGCTCCTGAAGCAGGGGTGCGGTTCGCTCCACGAGCGCCAGGTACGCATCGCGGTGCCGGCGCTGGAGGTCGTCGATCGGCTCCGTCCGCCGAGCCTGCTCGGCGGCAAAGTCGCGAAGCGTATTGAGCAGCCGGTAGCGGGTCGGCGACCCAGGATCGACGGTCACCAGCGATCGATCGACGAGCCTGGCGAGGATCCCGGCTACGTCCGAACGGGCGATCGGCCCGCCCGCGCAGACCGCCTCCGCCTCTGTCATCTCGAAGGATCCAGAGAATGCCGAGGCGCGACGAAAGACGATCTGCTCAGGCTCGGAGAGCAACTCGTGGCTCCAGGCAATCGCAGCATGGAGCGTTCGATGCCGTGCCGTCCGGTTCTGGCCAGCACCATCGAGGACCCGGAGCTGCTCGTCCAAGCGCATGAGGAGTTCCGCGGGCGTGAAGCTCCGCGACCGGACCGCGGCGAGCTCGATCGCCAGCGGGAGACCGTCCAACCGCCGCACGATGCCTGCAACGTCGGCGGCATTCTCGTCGTCCAGATGAAAGCCGGAGCGTGCCTCTGCTGCGCGGACGACGAAGAGTTGGACGGCCGGGAAGGCTGCAGCGTCTCGAAGCTCGGTGACCCGCTCACGGGGGACGGCGAGCGGCGGGACCCAGAAGATCCGCTCCCCCGGAACCGAGAGCGGTTCTCGGCTGGTGCAGAGGATCGTGAGGCCGGGACACTGCTCGAGGAGGCCAACGATGAGCGATCCGCACGCCGCGAGGACGTGCTCGCAGTTGTCCATGACGAGGAGGGGTGGATGGGGCATCAAGGCGGCCGCAAGCCCGACCAATGGGGTCGGGGCGGCATCGCGCTCCACACCGGCAGCGGAGCCGACCACGTGGGGGACGTCGTTGGGGTTCCGCACCGTGCTCAGATCGACCCAGACCACGCCACCCGGACCGGCATGGTCTCGGCGGCGACGGGCAGCCTCGATCGCCAGCCTCGTCTTCCCGCTCCCTGCGGGCCCAACGAGCGTGACGAGTCCTGGGCCGGCGATGAGCGGGCCCAGCTCTCGAAGCTCCTGCTCGCGGTCGACGAGCCGGGTGAGGGGCTCGGGCAAGAGGGATCCTGCAAGCCGCGGTGTGAGGAGGGGAAGGGTCTCGTCGTGGATGGCCCGTGCGAGCTCCCTCAGGTCGGCCCCCGGCTCGACGCCAAGTTCCGCCTTGAGGATTTGTCGAGCTCGTGCGTACTCACGCAGGGCCTCGGCCCGCCGGCCCAGCCGGTAGAGGGCCTCGATGAGGAGCGCCCACGCCGCCTCTCGGAAGGGATCCGCTCCGACCAGCGCCTGGAGCAACGCCACCGCCTCGGTCGAGTGGCCAAGGCGAATCTCTGCAGCTGCCAGGAGCTCCATCGCTGCTGCCCGGCGCTCCTCGAGGCGTTCCGCTTCGGAGGCAGCGAAGGGCTCATAGCGCAGGTCCCCGAATGGTTGCCCGCGCCAGAGCGCAAGAGCCGAGCGCAGGTGGAGAGCGGCGATCCGCGGTTCGCCGTCGGCAAGCGCCTCCTGCCCGTCTCGAATGAGCCTGTCGAAGCGGTGGCTGTCGACGGCATCGAGTTCCGGCGTGAGTCGGTACCCACCCGCTACGCGGTGGAGGACCGAGTGGCGTGACCCTGGCGGCGCGTCGGGATGAAGCCGGCGGCGTAGGCGCGAAACATGGCTGCGCAGGGTCGCCGATGCGGTGGGGGGCGGGCCCTGAGGCCAGAGAAGCTCGACCAGCTCCTCCGAGGAGACGGAGCTCCCGGCGCGGACGAGCAGCACGCCGAGAAGCGCACGTTCGAGCGGACCGCCGAGGGGGACGGGTCGGCCACCTCGGAGTACTTCGACGGGCCCAAGGATGCCGAATTGCAGGGCCGACACGGGGCGGGCGGATTGTACGCGGGCTGCAACGTTCCTGCAACGAGGCCAGCCCATGCTCCGGGAAACATCTTGCAGGAGGAGGTCACGACCATGGGACGATCTGCTACCGCCGTCGTTCTTGCGGTCATCGGACTGCTCGTCGTCACCGGGCTGTCAGCGGCCGGTGCGACGCGAGTCGGCTTTCGCGTCATGCTCGTTGATACAGAGGCCCGGTTGCCCCCCGTCGGCCCTGGGACGAACTGGTTCAGCGGCCCTATCTGGCACGTCCGGGAAGCCGAGGTCCAGGACACCGTCGTGGGGAGTGTCGACGGGTCGCTCCACCGCCTCGTGAGCTTCAACCTCGACGGTTCCACCGGGCGGAGCACCGCCTGGTGCTCGTTCACCTGGACCTCAGCCGTCGATACCTGGCGCGGCCACTGTCGCGGGTCGCTTGTGGCCGGGACGTTCGAGGGACTCGGGCTCGGGGGCACGCTGATCCAGGGCAGGTACGAGCTCGGACCGGGCGGGATCCCCGCCGTGGGGCCCTACCTCCTGACCGGCGACATCCTCCTGCCGGGGGATTGACCGATGGGCGGAACCCGAGCCCCGAACAGTCCCGTGTTGCATGTCGCCGACTCCGTCTCCCGCCGGGAAGTGCGCGTCGGCTCGGCGACGATCTCCATGTTGGCGAGCGGCCCCGTCGGCGGCCCAACGGCTGTCTGCTTCCACGGGATCCCGACCGGAGCCGAGCTGTTTCGCGATGTCGTCCGCGAGCTGGCCCGGGCCGGTTATCGGGCGCTGGCGCCCGACCTGCCCGGATACGGCGGGACGCGACTCCCACCGAAGGGTGACCGATCCATCGCCGGTGCGGCAGACCTGTTCGCGGAGTGGCTGCGACAGGAGCGGATCGGGCCGATCTGGCTCATCGGTCACGACTTCGGTGGGATGATCGGTCAGATCCTGGCCGTCCGCCACCCGGAGCTGCTCGACCGGATGACGATCGGCAACACCGCCATCGCCGATTCCTGGCCAGTGTTGCCGATCCGCGTCTTTCGCTTCCTGGCCCGGATCCGCCTCTTCACTCCCCTTGCGGCAAGCGGCCTCGTCCAATACGACCCCTACACGAACTGGGTCCTCCGGCGGGCTTTCGCAGATCCATCAGGTCTGGAGCGGGACCAGCGTCGGAGGCGGGTCTTCTTCGACGGGAAGTTCAGCGACCCGGTGGGCCGTCGCGAGTTTGCCGCCCACCTACGCGCCCTCGACAACCGCGACACCCTGGCGATCGTCGAGCGTCTCGGCCAGATCCGGACGCCAACCCAGATCGTCTGGGGCGTCGAGGATCGCTACCAACCCTGGAGGACGGTCGGGCGGCGTCTGGCTGACGCGATCCCTGGTGCCGAGGTCCACCTCATCGAGCAGGCTGGCCACTTCGTCATGCTCGATCAGCCGAGCGCCTACGTCTCCGCCCTCCTCGGCTGGCGGAGGGGTGCCGAACCGACCGGCGAGAGGGCCGGATCGGCTGTGCCGTCAGCGACCGACTGACGCCCGATGAGGGGTCGGAGAGGGGGGAGACCCGCAGCCCTCACCCGCGATGTTCGGGGTACTCGGTCTCTGCCAGGCGGACCATCGCGGTGCCTCGGGTGGTGGTCTAGATTCATCCCGTGACCCCCGAGCTCGAGGCGACCCTCAAGACCCTCCCTGCCCAGCCCGGCGTCTACGTCATGCGCGACGCCCGGGGCGAGGTCCTCTACGTCGGCAAGGCCCAGAACCTCCGGAACCGCGTCCGGAGCTACTGGCAGAAGCACACCGCCTCCGGGAGCGGCGACGTCCAGCGGATCCGGGCCGTCATCGACCGCGTCGCCGACGTCGACGTCACCCTCACCGACTCCGTCTCGGAGGCCCTGCTCCTCGAGGCGAACCTCATCAAGCGCTTCCGGCCCCGGTTCAACGTCCGCCTGAAGGACGACAAGAGCTACCCCTTCATCAAGATCACCCTCGCCGACGACTTCCCCCGGATCGAGCGGACCCGGAAGCTCGTCGACGACGGGAGCCGCTACTTCGGCCCCTACGCCTCGGCGACCTCCGTCGACGCGGCGATGAACCTCATCCGTCGCCTCTTCCCCTTCCGGACCTGCACGATCCAGATCCGGGACGGCGAGCGGGCCCTCCAGCGCCCCTGCCTCCTCTACCACATCAAGCGCTGCCAGGGCCCTTGCATCGGAGCCATCAGCAAGGCCGATTACCGGGCCGACATCGAGCAGGTCGAGCTCTTCCTCGAGGGTCGGCAGGAGGCGATCCTCCGCTCGCTCCGCCGGGACATGGAAGCCGCCGCCGAGGCCCTGAACTTTGAGCGGGCGGCCGCCCTCCGGGACAAGATTCGGGCCATCGAGCGGACGATGGAGAGCCAGAAGATGGCCGCCTTCGAGCGGACCGACCTCGACTGTTTCGGCCTCGCCCGGCAGGACAACGAGGCGGCGGTCCAGCTTTTCGGGGTCCGGGCCGGCAAGCTCGTCGCCCGCGACGTCTTCCTCCTCGACGCCGACCGAGAGGCCTCCGAAGCCGAGGTCATCGGCGCCTTCGTCGAGCAGTACTACGCCCAGGCCTCGAGCCTGCCCCGGGAGGTCCTCCTCCCCGTCCTCCCTGCCGAGGCCGAGGACCTCGAAGCCTGGCTGGCGGGTCGGCGAGGTGGGCCCGTCCACCTCCGAGTCCCGAAGCGGGGTGAGCGGCGCGATCTCCTCGAGCTCGCCGCCCGCAATGCTGCCGAGACCCTCGCCCGCGAGCACGCCCGCTGGCTCGCCGATCGGGGCCGGACACGGCAGGCCCTCGAGGAACTCGCCGCGGCCCTCGGGCTGTCCGGGCCGCCGGAGCGGATCGAGTGCTACGACGTCAGCACCTTCCAAGGTAAGGAGACGACGGCGAGCATGGTCGTCTTCGTCGACGGGCGACCTCGGACCGGCGAGTACCGCCGCTTCGCGGTGAAGACCGTCCACGGCCCCGACGACTACGCGAGCCACCAGGAGGTCCTCCGGCGCCGCTTCCGGCGAGCGAGGGCAGGGGAGGAGGGGAGCGAGGAGGAGCGGCGCTGGGCGCTCCCGGACCTCGTCATCATCGATGGCGGGAAGGGCCAGGTCTCGGCCGCCGTCGAGGTCCTGACCGAGCTCGGGCTCGCCGACCTTCCGGTCGCCGGGCTGGCGAAGGAGCGGGAAGAGCTCTTCCTCCCCGGTCGGTCGGAGCCGATCGTCCTCCCGCCGACCTCCCAGGGGCTCTACCTCCTCCAGCGGATCCGGGACGAGGCCCACCGCTTTGCCATCGGCTACCACCGGAAGCTCCGGGCGAAGCGGGCCGTCCGCTCGGTCTTCGACGAGCTCCGGGGGATTGGGCCGAAGCGGCGGGCGGCCCTCCTCCGGACCTTCGGCTCGGTGAAGCGAGTGAAGGAGGCGCCGCTCGAGCAGATCGCCGCGGTGCCAGGGATCGGACCCAAGCTCGCCGCCGAGATCAAGGCCGCCCTCGAGGCGTGAGTCGCGGCGACACGGAGCCGGGTTCCGGGCGAGCGTTCGGCCGACCGAAGGTGGGCCGCGACCTGCCCGGACGGCTGCTATAGTGCCGGCCGATGCCACGGCCCATCCCGATCCTCATCGCCCTCTTCGGTCTTGCCGCGCTCGTCGTCGACTTCGTTCCAGGCGTCCGGGTTCCCTGGGGGGACCCGACCGGAGACTGGAGGCTCGTCGAAACGAAGCTCGGCCTCGACCTCGAGGGCGGGCTCCGGGTGGAGTACCAGGCCCTGCCCGCCGAGGGTCGCCAGCCCGGTCCGGCGGACCTCAACGTCATTCGCGACATCGTCGAGCGGCGGGTCAACGCCATCGGGGTCGCCGAGCCGGTCGTCGTCACCCAGGGCACCGACCGGATCGTCCTCGAGATTCCCGGCGTCTCGGATCCGGAGGCCGTCCGGAAGCTCGTCGGTCAGACGGGGAAGCTCGAGTTCGTCCCGATCGAGGGGAACTGCCCGACGACGATCCAGGACGGCATGACCCTCGACCTGACGACCTGCCCGCCCCTCTTCGGCGGCGAGGAGATCGCGAGCGCCAGCCTCGGGACCGACGAGGTCGGCCAGCGGGCGGTGAACTTCACCCTGAAGGGCGAGGGCGCTCGGCTCTTCGCCGACTACACGTCGAAGAACGTCGGCAAGCAGTTTGCCATCGTCCTCGACAACGTCGTCATCTCGGCCCCCGTCATCCGGAGCCCGATCACCGGCGGCCAGGGCCAGATCACCGGCGGGGGCGCGGGCTTCACCCTGGCGGAAGCGACGAACCTCGTCACGGTCCTTCGCTACGGCTCCCTGCCCTTCCCGATCCAGGAGGTCTCGATCGAACAGATCGCACCGACCCTCGGCGAACAGTTCCTCCGCCAGAGCCTCCTTGCCGCTGTCATCGGGATCGGCCTCGTCTTCGCCTTCATGCTCGTCCACTACCGGCTGCCGGGCCTCATCGCCGGCTTCGCCCTCCTCTACTACGCCCTCCTCGTCCTCGCCATCTTCCGGCTCGTGCCCGTCACCCTCACCCTGGCCGGGATCGCCGGCTTCGTCCTCTCCGTCGGGATGGCCGTCGATGCGAACATCCTCATCTTCGAGCGCTCGAAGGAGGAGATGCGGGCGGGGAAGTCGCTCACCCAGGCGATCGAGGCGGGCTTCAACCGGGCCTGGAACTCGATCCTCGACTCGAACGTGTCGAGCCTCATCACGGCCTTCATCCTCTTCTGGTTCGGGTCGTCGGTCATCCGGGGCTTCGCCCTCGTCCTCATGATCGGGATCCTCGTCTCGATGTTCACGGCGATCACCGTGACCCGGACGATCCTCCGCTTCGTCGTCGCCCGCGACTGGGCGCGGCGGGCGGCTCTCTACGGGGTCTCCGAGGCTGAGTTCGTCGCCCGTCCCGTTCCTCGGCCCGCCCGGGGGGAGGCGCGGGGCCGTGTTTGACATCGTCGGCAAGCGACGCTGGTTCTACGCTTTCTCGCTCCTCGTCACGGTCCCGGGGTTCCTCTTCATCCTCCTGACCCCGCTGACGGGGGGCGGGGCCGGGCTCCGCTTCACGATCGACTACACGGGCGGGACGCGTTGGGTCGTCCGCTTCGAGGACCCGAACGTCACGGCCGATCAGGTCCGGGCGGTCTTCGTCGAGGAGGGCTTTGCGGCGACGACGGTGACGAAGCAGCCGTCGGGCTTCTTCGAGATCCGGACCGAACCGGTCGATCTGGCGACGCCGCCACCGTCGCCGAGCCCGAGCCCCTCGCCGTCGGTGAGTCCGAGCCCCTCACCCGCGTCGAGCCCGAGTCCCTCGCCCCAAGCCACGCTGACCCCGTCGGCCACGGCGAGTTCGAGCCCCTCGCCCGCGGCGAGCGCCTCCCCCGAGGCCAGCCCCAGCCCCTCGCCTGCGGCGAGCCCCTCCCCGAGCCCCTCCCCGAGCCCCTCGCCGGTCGCCCCCGGAGCCGGCACGATCCCGACCCAGGGTCGCCTCGGCGCCGTCGCCTCGGCCCTCCAGGAGCGACTCGGCCCGATCGCTGAGCAGGCCTCGCTCACGACGATCGGCCCCGTCGTGAGCGCCGACCTCATCCAGCAGGCGATCCTCCTCATCCTCATCGGCTCCGTCGGCATCCTCCTCTGGATCACCGTCCGCTTCCACGACGTGAAGATGGGAGTTGCCGCCCTCATCGCCCTCCTCCACGACGTCGTCGTCGTCGTCGGCATCTTCGCCATCCTCGGGACCTTCTTCGGGATCGAGATCGACGGGCTCTTCGTGACCGCCATGCTGACCGTCATCGGCTTCTCGGTCCACGACACGATCGTCGTCTTCGACCGGATCCGTGAGAACCGAGCCCGCCACGCCGGCGAGCCCTTCGAGCGGATCGTCAACCACTCGATCCTCCAGACCCTCGGTCGGTCGCTGAACACGAGCTTCACGACGGTCCTCGTCCTCATCAGCCTCCTCCTCTTCGGCGGTGAGACGATCCGCACCTTCATCCTCACCATGGTCATCGGCATCGTCTCGGGAACCTACTCCTCGATCTTCAACGCCAGTCAGATCCTCGTGACCTGGCAACTCTGGGAGGACGAGCGGGCCGGTCGACCGGCGGCGGGCGGCCGGCTGGCTCGGCGTCCGGCCCGGTGACGGCGGGGGCGACCGGGAGCGGCCCCCGCGTCGGCCGGCAACCGACCGATGAGTCGGTCGTGGCAACCTGAGCGCGTGGTCGAACCCCGTTTCCGCTGGCTCCCCCGAGACGAGGTCGTCCTCGACCCGCGGTTCCTCGATGTCGTCCGGGCTCGGGGAGCGAGTGAGCGGGTCGCGGCGATCCTCGCCGCCCGGGGTGTCGCCGACCCGGCGGCGGCACTGAGCTTCTTCGGGGATCCGGCCTCGGCCCTCCACGATCCCCGCCTCCTCCCCGACGCCGAGGTCGTCGTCGACCGCTTCCGACGGGCCCGGGCTCGGCGCGAGCGGGTCCTCGTCTTCGGCGACTTCGACGCCGACGGGCTGACGGGGCTGGCGATCCTCGTCGGCGCCTGTCGGCGCCTTGGTCTGGAGGCCATTCCCTACGTCCCCTCGCGACTCGAGGAAGGCCACGGCCTCTCGGCGCGGGCCGTTGCGGCGGCCCGAGAGGCCGGGGCGACGCTCGTCGTCACCGTCGACACGGGATCGACGAGCACGGCCGAGATCGAGCTCGCCGCGGCGGCCGGGATCGACGTCATCGTCACCGACCACCACCGACTGCCGGACCGTCTCCCGCCGGCGACGGCCCTCGTCAATCTCCACCGCCCCGACGCCGCCTACCCCGATCGGCGCCTGGCCGGGAGTGGCGTCGCCTTCAAGGTCGCCGCGCTCCTCCTCGAGGCCCTCGGCGGCGGGGGGAGCGAGGCCCAGGCCTGGAGTGACCTGGCGACGATCGGGACCGTGGCGGACCTCGCGCCGATCCTCGGCGAGAACCGGGCCATCGCCCGGCTCGGCCTCGACGTCCTGGCGGGGGGACCCCGTCCGGGGATCGCCGCCCTCCTCGAGGTGGCCGGCCTTCGCGGCCGCGCCATCGACCTCGAGACCGTCGCCTTCGCCCTCGCCCCGCGGTTGAACGCAGCCGGGCGGGTCGGCGAGGCCGGCGAGGCGGCCCGGCTCCTGCTCGCCGATGACCCGACGGAGGCGGCCGAGCTCGCGGCTCGCCTCGAGGCGGCCAATGCGACCCGCCGGGACCTGACCAGGGAGGTCGTCGAGGCGGCCCGGCGAGCGATCGGGGAGGGGAGTGGGACCGCCGTCGTCGTCCGGGGGCCGTGGCCGGTCGGGATCGTTGGTCTCGCCGCGGCCCGGCTGGCCGAGGAGTCGGGGCGCCCGGCCGTCGTCGGGGCCGACCTCGAGGGCGATGCTGGGTCCGTCGTCCGGGCCTCGTGTCGGAGCGGCCCGGGCTTCGACCTGGCGGCCCTCCTCGAGGGCTGCGCCGACCTCTTCCTCCGCTACGGCGGCCATCCCGGAGCCGCTGGCTTCGAGATCGAGGCGGCTCGCTGGCCCGCCTTCGTCGACCGCTTTTCGGCCCTCGTTGAGACCGTCGCTCCCCCCGATCCCCGCCCGACGCTGCCGATCGACCTCGTCCTCCGGCCAAGCGGCGTCGACTACGGGCTCGTCCGGGAGCTCGCCCTCCTCGCTCCGACGGGACCCGGCAACCCCGACCCCCTCGTCGCCGTCGTCGGCCTCGAGGTGGCTCGAGTCCGGTCGGTGAACGGTGGCCACACCCAGCTCGTCCTCCGGCGCCGGCCCGACGTCCTCGACGCCGTCGCTTTCGGCCGCGACGACCTTGCCGATCGACTCGCCGAGGGCGACCGGGTCGACGTCGTCGCCCGCCTGACGAGCCGCTCCTTCGGGGGCGTCGAGTCGCTCCAGCTCGAGGTCCGCGACGTCGCGACGAGCGGGCTCGTCGCCGGGCTCGTTCCGGCTGAGCGGGCGGGGGAGGGGAGTCTCGCCACGGTTGCCGGCGGACCATCGGCGCCAGCCTGGGGTCGTGGCCGATGAGCGGACCCCTCGGCTTCGGGCGGCCACGCCGCGACGACCCGTATGGGGTCCGGCTGGCCGGGTCGCTCGCGGCGCCCCTCGCCGCGAGCGTCCTCCTCCTCGTCGTCGCCCTCGCCACGGCCGGCCTCCTCGTCGGTCGACTTCCCTTCACGAGCGGGGGCGGCAACGACGGGGGGAACGGTGGGCCGGGGATCACGCCGGCCCCGTCGGACGTCGTCATCCCCGACCCCCGGGCCGACGTTCCGGGCTCGATCGTCTACGTCAAAGGGGGGAACCTCTGGGTCCAGAGCGGGACCCGTGTCCTGCGGCTGACCGACTCGGGGAGCGATACCGATCCCGCCTGGTCGCCCGATGGGGCCTGGATCTACTTCGTCCGGACCCACCAGGAGCGGGGGCTCTACCCGGCCCAGGGTCGGCCGACCTGGTACACGCTCCAGATCCCCGTCCTCATGCGGATCCGGCCCGACGGGACGGGCGAGGAGGAGCTCCTGAGCGGCCGCTTCGAGCGGGGTCGGTACACCTGGTTCTACTGGATCCGTCAGCCCGACCCTGGCCCCGCCGACCGGCCGATCGCCCTCGTCTCCGATGGGCCGGATCCGTCGAAGAGCGACGTCGTCCTCCAGCTCTTCGATCCGGCCACGGCGAAGCTCCGCCGGGCGACGGGGGCCCGGCAGACGGCACCCTTCGGTCACCAGGATCCCGCCTGGCGGCCCGACGGTGCCCTCGTCGCCTACGTCCGGAACGACCGGACCGGTCAGGCCGGAGCGCCGTCGATCTGGCGCTACGACCCCGACACCGACCGGAGCGCGGCGATCACGGGGCCCGGCTACCTCGCACCGGCCTGGTCACCCGACGGGCGATACCTGGCGGCCACGAAGACGGGACCCTTTGGGACCGACGTCGTCGTCCTCGACGCCCGGACCGGGACGGAGCTCCTCCGCCTCACCGACGACGGGCGCTCCTGGTCGCCGACCTGGTCGCCGCGGGGCGACGCCATCGCCTTCCTCCACGTGGAAGGCCAGATCGTCGACCTCCGGATGATCGAACTCGAGGGCTCGGGGCCGAACTGGACCGTCGGCGAGGTCCTCGACCTGACCGAGGTGAGTGGCCTCGACGGCGCGTCGCGGCCGGACTGGTTCATTCCGCCCGAGGAGCTGCCACCCTCGCCTGCCCCGAGCGCTTCGCCGTCGGGGTCGCCGTCCGGTGCTCCATCGGGGAGCGGGGCACCGGCGAGCGACAGCCCGTAGGGCCCACGTGGACACGACCCCTCGAGGGGCGTTTCGGCGTCACGGAGCGCCGCTCCCGACGGCGGCGCCGATGGCGACCGGGGAACGCACCTCGCCCACCTCGTCGGCCGGGGGCGAACCGCGAGCGGCCGAGGCCACCCAGCGTGGCTACCTCGACCGGCTCGCTGCCCGGACCCTCGCCGTCGGCTCCGTCCTCTGCCTCGGCATCGACCCGGATCCGGCCCGCCTCCCACCCGACTTTCCGCCGAACCGTCGGGGGATCGAGGCGTTCGCGAACCTCCTCCTCGAGGCCGCCGTCCCCCACGCCGCCGCCGTCAAGGCGAACCTCGCCTTCTTCGAGGCCTTCGGCTCGCCCGGCCTCGCCGTCCTCGAGCGGCTCCGGGCTCGCCTCCCCGGGGATTGCCCCTTCGTCGCCGACGCGAAGCGGGGCGACATCGGTTCGACGGCGGCCCGCCAGGCGACCGCCCTCTTCGACGCCCTCGGGGCGGACGCGGTCACTCTCAACCCCTACCTCGGTCGCGATGCCGTCGCTCCTTTCCTCGACCGGGCCGACCGCTTCGTCTACGTCCTCTGTCGGACCTCGAACCCGAGCGCGGCCGAGGTCCAGGCCCTCGAGGTCGATGGCGAGCCCCTCTTCCTCCGGATCGCGCGGGAGGTCGCGACGTGGGGCGGTGGCGAGCAGCTCGGCCTCGTCGTCGGGGCGACGGCCCCGGCCGAGCTGCGCGCCGTCCGAGCCCTCGCCCCGGAGCGTGCCTTCCTCGTCCCCGGCCTCGGCGCCCAGGGTGGCGACCTCGCCGCCGTCCTCGAGGCTGGACCGGCGACCGATCCGCCGGCTGGCCGGCGGCCCGGCGGCGGCCTCCTCGTCAATGTCTCACGGGGGATCGCCGAGGCGGCACGAGATGCAGGCCGAGAGGCGGCTGCGGGTCGGGCCCGGGGTCGGCGCCGGGTCGACCTCGGGCGGCGACTCGCCGAGGCGGCAGCAGAGTGGGCGGCGAGACTCGCTGTGCTATCGTAGGCGGAGGGCCCGGCGCGGCGCCGTCGTCGTGGTCCACGGCGAGGGCGCCGGGACCGAAGCCCGGAACTGTCTCTGCGAGGAAGCACGATGCCCTTCAACTTCGGCCCGGGAGAGCTCATCCTCATCCTTCTCCTCGCCCTCATCATCCTCGGCCCTGGCAAGCTGCCGGAGGTCGGGAGCGCCCTCGGGCGGGCGATTCGGGAGTTCCGGCAGGCTGCCAGCGACGTCACCTCGGCGACGCGGGGCGAGCCGGCGCAGCCGGTCGGCCAGACGGCCGGATCGGCATCCAGCTCGCCGACGCCCGGCACAACGACCGGAGCGAGCAGCGACGCTGGCGGATCGAGCCCGGCCGTTTCGGGCGCAGGAGGGACCAGCGAGCGATCCGGCCCCGCCGGATCGTGAGGCCCGACTTCAGACGCCCGGACCGGGGCGGGCCGTTCGGGCGGTCGTCGGTCTCTCACCCCAGTCCCCAACACGATGGCCGATGAGGTCGTCCCGGCGGAGGTGAGCCTGCCGGCGGGGACCGGCGAGGAGAAGGTCATGTCCCTCGTCGACCACCTCGCCGAGTTGCGGAGCCGACTCATCCGGGTCGTCCTCGCCGTCGCGGCTGGGAGCGTCGTCGGCTTCCTCCTCGCCGAGCGGGTCATCGAGGTCCTCGTCGCCCCTCTGCCGAGCCGAGAGGTCCAGGTCCTCGGCCCCGGCGACGCCTTCGTCATCTACCTCCGGGTCGCCGTCGTCATCGGCGTCATCCTCGCCATGCCGGTCATCCTCTACCAGGCCTGGGCCTTCGTCGCACCCGGCCTCACCCCCGAGGAGCGGCGGATCGTCCGGCCCTGGGTCCCCCTCGCCCTCTTCTTCTTCGCCCTCGGGGTGGCGGTCGCCTACATCGTCCTCCCCTTCGCTGTCGAGTTCCTCCTGAGCTTCACTGGCGGGCCGCTCCGGGGCGACATCGCGGCCGGCCCCTACTTCGACTTCGTGACGACCCTCTTCCTCGCCTTTGGGCTCGTCATGGAGTTCCCGATCCTCCTCTACGGCCTGTCCCGGGTCGGGATCGTCACGAGCGCCAGGCTTCGGAGCTCGCGGCGCTACGTCATCCTCGGGGTCGCCATCTTCGCGGCTGCGGTCACGCCGGGCGGCGACATCGTCAGCCCGACGGCTTTGGCGGTGACGATGTACGCCCTCTTCGAGGCGACGCTCTTCTTCATCGCCCGGAGCGGGCGCTGAGAGCGAACCGCCTCGGGGAGGGCGAGGCTCTCCCGCCGATGCCGTCGAGCCACGGGGGCGTCCTCGAGCGAGGGTAGACTGGCAGGGACGAACGATGATGAGCGAACGACCCAGGGTCCGAGCCGGCGCCGAGCTCGAGGTAGGCGAGCGGGAGACGGCGGCGCCCCCTGGAGCGAGGCGGGAGCGCCAGCAGGTCATCATCCTGAGTGGACTCTCGGGGGCCGGGAAGACGGCGGCGGCGAAACTCTTCGAAGACATCGGCTACACCGTCGTCGACAACCTCCCCGGCGAGCTCCTGCCGGCCCTCGCCGAGCTCGTCAGCTCCGACCGCGAACGCTTCGCCCGGGTCGCCATCGTCCTCGACGTCCGGGCCGGCGACGCTCCCGTCGCCCTGGCGGCGATGCGCGGAGCCCTCGAGGGTCGCGGCATCCGACCCCAGGTCGTCTTCCTCGAGGCCCGGGACGAGGTCCTGATCCGACGCTTCTCGGAGACCCGCCACCGCCATCCCCTCGGCGACCGCCGCGGGATCGCCAGCTCCATCGCCGCCGAGCGGCGCCTCCTCGAACCGGTTCGGGAGGAGGCCGACGTCGTCCTCGACACCTCGGACCTCTCGCTCCGGGAGCTCCGGGAGCGGATCTTCGCGCAGCTCGGCAACGCCCCGGAACCCGACCGCCTCGCGGTCCAGCTCATCAGCTTCGGCTACAAGTTCGGCATCCCCCTCGAGGCTGACCTCGTCTTCGACGTCCGCTTCATGACGAACCCCTACTACGTCCCCGAGCTCCGCCAGCTGTCCGGCCTGACCGAGGCCGTCCGCCGCTTCGTCCTCGAGCAGCCGATCGCCCGGCGCTTCCTCGAGCACGTCGAGTCCTTCCTGGAGTTCGCCATCCCGGCCTACATCGCCGAGGGCAAGACCCGGCTGACGATCGCCATCGGCTGCACCGGCGGCTACCACCGCTCGATCGTCATCGCCGAGGAGCTCGCCGCCTGGTTGAGCGAGCGAGACGTCGGGCCGGTGGCGGTCTTCCACCGCGAGCTCGAGCGCACCTGATGGATCTCCGGAAGCCAAGGACGGAGAGCCCAGCCGGCCGCTCTTCCCTCCGGACCTGGCTCCGGCCGGGGATGGGGGTGAAGCGCTGGCTTCTCGTCGTCTTCCTCGGTGAGCTCGGCCTCGCCCTCGCCGGAGCCCTCGTCCTCCGCCAGGTCTACCGCGACGTCGAGGTCGAGGGACCGCTCCAGGTCGCCCTCTTCCTCCTCACCCTCCAGTTCCTGCCCTACGCCGCTCGCGGTGCGATCCTGGCCGGGCTCGGGACCGGACTCTTCGTCTATGGCTCCCTGCGACTCATCCGGGCGCTCACCGAACCCCTCCGAGGCGGGGACCAGGACCAGCCCCTCGTCGAGGTCATCTACCAGAAGCGCTTCCTCGCCCGGGGGCCGCGGATCGTCGCCATCGGTGGCGGGACGGGACTCTCGGTCCTCCTCCGTGGCCTGAAGGAGCAGACGAGCAATCTGACCGCCATCGTGTCGGTCGCCGACGATGGTGGCTCGTCGGGGGCGCTCCGCGGCGTCCTCGGCGTCCCGCCCGTTGGCGACATCCGGAACTGCCTCGTCGCCCTCGCCGACGCCGAGCCCCTCATGGGCCGCCTCCTCCAGTATCGTTTCCCGGCTCCCGGTGGGGAGGGCGGAGGCGGGGAGCGGGAGTCGGCCCCCGTCCCGGATCGACTCGCCGGACACGCCGTCGGCAATCTCCTCATTGCTGCCATGGCGGCGATCGAGGGCGGCGACTTCGAGGAGGGCGTCCGGCAGATGAACCGGGTCCTCGCCGTCCGGGGCCGTGTCCTCCCGGTCTCGCCGACCCCCCTCACCCTCCACGCCCGCCTCCGGGACGGTCGGACCGTCGATGGCCAGTCGGCGATCGCCCGGTCCTTCGGGATCGAGGCGGTCTGGCTGACCCCCGAGGCCGTCCCCGTCTCCGAAGAGGCCCTCACCGCCATCGCCGAGGCCGACGCCATCGTCCTCGGCCCAGGGAGCCTCTTCACGAGCGTCCTCCCGCCGCTCCTCCTCCCGCCAGTCCGGGCCGCCGTCGCCGCGGCGCGCGGGGTCCGGATCTACGTCTGCAACGTCGCGACCCAGCTCGGGGAGACCTCCGGCTTCGACCTCGCCGACCACGTCGAGGCCCTCCTCCGGGCCGTCGGTCCGGGCCTCGTCGACGTCGTCCTCGCCAACAGCTCCCTGCCGCCGGCCGGCGAGGGCCCGAGCGAGCCGGTCCGCCTCCGCTGGCCGCCGGCCGTCGACCCGCTGCCGCGACTCGTCCTCGAGGCCGTCGTCGACCCCGCCAATCCCCACCACCACGAGCCCACCCGCCTCGCCGTGGCCGTCGTCTCGATCCTCGAAGCCGAGCGGCGAGCGGGCCACCGGGCGGCGGCTCGGAGCGCCTGAACCGGACCCCGAGGTGTCGCGGCGCCCTACCACCGGCGGCCCCGACCGCGCCCTCGTCGCCGCCATCCGGGAGGAGCTGGCGGCGGTCGAGCCGACCCGGGCCTGCGACCGGCGGGCCGAAGCAATCGGCCTCGGCCGGCGCCGGACCGCCCGGGAGGGCGCCCTCGCCCGACTCGCCCTCCGGCTCGGTCGGAGCGAAGGGGAGGGCGACGGGGTCGTCCCCGGGACGGCGGACCCGGCCGAGTTCGGCTGGAGGACGGCTCCCGAGCACTGTCGCCTCGCCTGGCTCCGTGGGCGCTTCCTCGCCGCCGGCTCCCTCTCCGTCGCTGGAGGTCGGACCCACCTCGAGTTCGTCGTCCGCCCCGAGGAGGCTCCGGTCCTCGCCGCCCGCCTTGGGGAGCTCGGGCTGCCGGCGGCCTGGCGGATCCGGCGCGGGCGCGGCGTCGTGATCTGGAAACGGCGGGAGACGGTGACGACCTTCCTTCGCCGGATCGGGGCCTCGGCGACGGTCCTCGAGCTCGAGGCGAGGTCGGTCTGGCGCGCCCTCCGGGGCGACCTGAACCGGCTCCTGAACGCCGAGGCGGCGAACCTGGGCCGGAGCGTCGAGGCGGCCTGGCGGCAGCTCGCCGCCATCGAAACCCTCGAGGCCGAGGGCCGACTGGCCCGCTGCCCGCCCCTCCTCCGGGCCGTGGCGGAGGCCCGGCGGGCGGCGCCCGAGGCGAGCCTCCGGGAGCTCGCCGAGGAGCTCGGGCTCCACCGCTCGGCCGTCCAGCGGGCCCTCGAGCGCCTCGTCTGGCTCGCCGAGGGGGAGGACGCGGCGACCGCCCGAGGCGGGGTGGGCGGGCGTGCGGCCGGTGGTCATGACAGCCGGGGGTCGAGTCGCCGGCGCTCGGACCCACTGGAAGGAGGCCCCCCGGCCGGTCCTTCGGTGACCGATGGACCGATCGGGTTGGGTGGCCCTCTGGCATGATGACGCCATGCGACCACTCGTCATTGCCGCCAACTGGAAGATGCACACGACCCCGGCCGACGCCGGCGAGCTCGCCGCGACGATCGCCCGCCGGACCCGCGCCCCCGGGGTGATCCGGGTCATCTGCCCACCCTTCGTCTGCCTCGCCGCCGTCCGCGATGCCGTCGCTGACGAGGACGTCGCCGTCGGCGCTCAGAACGTCCACCACGAGCTGGCCGGGGCCTACACCGGCGAGGTGAGCGCGCCGATGCTCGTCGGCCTGGCGAGCTGGGTCATCGTCGGTCACTCCGAGCGCCGGCGGGACTTCGGCGAGACCGACGCGATCATCGGCCGGAAGCTCCGGCGGGCCATCGACCACGGGCTGCGACCCATCCTCTGTATCGGGGAGCAGCTTGCTGACCGGGAGGCCGGCCGGGCCGTCGAGGTCGTCGCCGAGCAGCTCCGGGGCGCCCTTCGCGAGCACGATCCGGCCGAGCTCGCCGCAGCCGGCCTCGTCGTCGCCTACGAGCCAGTCTGGGCGATCGGGACGGGCCGGAACGCGAGGGGCGTCGACGCGGCTGAGATGGCCGACGCCATTCGCGGGGTCGCCGCCGAGCTCGGCTGGCCCGATGCCACCGCGGAGCTGCCGGTCCTCTATGGCGGGAGCGTCACGGCGGCGAACATCGACGAGTTCCTGAGCGAGCCGGCCATCGACGGTGCCCTCGTCGGCGGGGCCTCCCTGAAGCCCGACGAGATGGCCGGCATCGTCGCCCGGGCGGCCCTGCGGGCGGCGGCGACGGCGGGTACCCTCGGGACGTAGGCCGCCGGCGCGGCCCCCCGAGACGACGATCGAAGGGACACGAGCGGAGACCGAACGACCATGCCGACCCTCGTCCTCCTCCGTCACGGTGAGAGCACCTGGAACAAGGAGAACCGCTTCACTGGCTGGACCGACGTCGACCTCACCGAGACCGGGGTCGCCGAGGCACGGGAGGCGGCCCGCCTCCTCCGGGAGGAGGGCTTCGACTTCGACCTCGCCTTCACCTCGGTCCTGAAGCGGGCAATTCGAACCCTCTGGATCGTCCTCGACGAGCTCGACCGGATGTGGCTGCCAGTCGTCAACGACTGGCGGCTGAACGAGCGCCACTACGGCGCCCTCCAGGGCCTGAACAAGGCCGAGATGGCGGCGCGCTACGGCGAGGAGCAGGTCCTCCTCTGGCGCCGGAGCTACGACGTCCCGCCGCCGCCGCTCGAGCTCGATGACCCGCGTCATCCGCGCTTCGACCGCCGCTACGCCGGCCTGCCGGCGGAGCTCCTGCCGCGCTCGGAGTCGTTGAAGGACACCGTCGCCCGCTTCCTCCCGGCCTGGCACGAGACGATCGCTCCGGCCATCGCCTCGGGCAAGCGAGTCCTCATCGCCGCCCACGGCAACAGCCTCCGGGCCCTCGTGAAGTACCTCGATGGGATCGGCGACGCCGAGATCGTCGGCTTGAACATCCCGACCGGCGTCCCCCTCGTCTACGAGCTCGACGACGAGCTCCGACCCCTCGGGCACCGCTACCTCGGCGACCCCGAGCGGGTCGCGGCGGCGGTGGCGGCCGTGGCGGCCCAGGGTCGGGCGAGCCGCTGACGGATCGCCGGCGCCGGGCGGTCGGCCGCCGGTGCTCCTGTGCTACGATCCGCCCGCCATGACAACGAGCGACCACGCCCTGCGACCGTGAACCCCCTCCTCGCCATCGGCCAGCTTCTCGTCGCTGCCGCCCTCATCGTCGCCATCCTCCTCCAGGCCCGAGGAACTGGGCTCTCGTCGACCTTCGGCGGCGATTCGGCGGTCTACCGGAGCCGGCGGGGAGTCGAGCGCCGACTCTGGCAGTTCACGATCGTCCTGGCCGGCCTCTTCGTCCTCTTCTCGCTCACCGCCTTCATCTTCGAACCCGCCTAGCGCGATCGTGAGCCCGCGCCAGCGCCGCGTCCCCCACGTCTCGTCGCCCGGGGGTCGCCGGGGCGTGCTCGCGTCGGCCACCCGGCGCCGACGCTCCCCTGGGGGGCGACGATGACGCGTCGGGATCGGCTCCTCGTCGGCGTCCTCCTCGTCGTCCTCGCCGTCCTCGTCGGTGCCGTCGTCGAGGGCGGCCTCGAGCGGAGTCGGGCGACGCCCCGTCCCTCGCCGGCGAGCTCGCCCGAGCAACCGAGCGTAGCCTACCGGGAGGGTGTCCTTGGTCGACCCGACTCGGTCAGCCCGCTCACGGCTCGGAACCGGGCGGCCCGCGACCTCGTCGCCCTTGCCTTCTCGGGCCTCGTCCGGCCCGGCCCCGGCGATTCCTGGGTCCCCGACCTCGCCGAGCGCTGGAGCGTCGACGCCGAGGGGCGGACCTGGACCTTCGTCCTCCGGTCCGACGCGACCTGGCAAGATGGAGCCCCCGTCACCTCGGCCGACGTCGCCTTCACCATCGCCCTCCTCCAGGATCCCGCCTACGACGGGCCCGCGGCCGGCTCGTGGAGCGAGGTGGCGGTCTCGACCCCCGATCCGCGGACGGTCTCCTTCCGGCTGGCAACCCCCGTCGCTGGGTTCCTCGAGCTTGCCGCCCAGCCGATCGTCCCGCGTCACCTCCTCGAGGGGGTGACGGCCGACCGCCTGGCTGGGCACCCCTTCGTCCTCGAGCCAACGGGGAGTGGCCCCTTCCGGATCCTCGCCTGGAGCGCCGACCGAGCCCTCCTCGAGGCTGCCGGGGGCGGCCTGCCGGCCGGGGGGAGCCCCGGATCGTCGGAGAGCCCGCTTGCCGGCGGCGGGACGGGGCGACCGCTACCTGACCTGGCAGCGATGGAGATGCACTACTTCGGCAACGAAGCGGACCTCCTCGCCGCCTACCGGGCGGGCAAGCTCGACGCCGCCGTCGGCCTCCGGCCGCGCACGGCTCGGGATCTCGCGGCCGAGCCCGGGTCGCGGCTCCTCCGTTACCCGACGACGACCCTCACGGCGGTGCTCCTCAACCTCCGTCCGAGCCACCGCGAGCTCCGGGACGCCCGGACCCGCCGAGCTCTCCTCGCCGCCATCGACCGGGGGGCCCTCATCGACACCGTCCTGGCCGGGCTTGCCGTCCAGGCCGACGGCCCGATCCCGCCGACCTCGTGGGCCTTCGACCCGGCCCTCACGCCGATCGTTGCCCACAGCCCCTCGGCGGCGGCTGATGGACTCTTGGGGGCTGGCTGGACGAGGAGCGGCACGGCCTGGCGGGCGCCAGGGGCCAGCGCCACCTACAGGCTCGAGCTGATCTGTCCCTCGGCGGCGGCCAATCCGACGGCGGCAGCGAGCGCGGCGGCCGTCGCCGCCGACTGGCGGTCCCTCGGCCTCGATGTCGAGGTCGTCGAGCTCGATCCCGCCGCCTACACCGAGCGGCTGAAGAACGGCGACTTCGAGGCCGCCCTCGTCGACGTCGCCATCGGCGAGGACCCGGACCTCTACCCCCTCCTCGCCTCGAGCCAGAGCGTCGGCGGGGGCTCGAACGTGAGCGGCCTCCAGGACCCGCAGCTCGACCGACTCCTCGTCGCGGCCCGGACGCCGGCCGACGAGGCGACCCGCCGGAGCGCCTTCGCTTCCCTCCAGGAGTATCTCGGTCAGAAGTCCTTCCTCCTACCCCTCTACTGGCGCGACGAGCCGGTCGTCCTCTCCGACCGGGTCGAGGGCCCGGCCGTCCGACCCCTCGGGGATCTTTCCGATCGGTTCTGGGATGTGCTAACATGGCGCCTCGCCGACGATCGGTAGGTGCCGGTCGCCGGTCGAGGATCCGGGTTCCGTGCCGAGGTGGCGGAACTGGGAGACGCGCTAGCCTCAGGAGCTAGTGCCCCGTGTAGGGGCGTATGGGTTCGAATCCCGTCCTCGGTACCACCCCTCAGCCCGGATCGCTGGATCGCGTGCCCAGGTGGCGGAATTGGTATACGCGTACGTTTGAGGGGCGTATGAGGCAACTCATCCGGGTTCAAGTCCCGGCCTGGGCACCACCCTCTCCCTGACCTTCCCCCGTCGTTGGCGCCACCGTTGCGCCAGGTTCATCCTCCCGGGGCGGTTAGCTCAGCTGGTCAGAGCACCTCGCTTACACCGAGGGAGTCGGGGGTTCGAGTCCTCCACCGCCCACCAGGCCTCGGGCCGTCGCGCGCCCCCTCCAGCCACCCGGTCGGTGGCTCGCCTCGCCGACGACTCGTCCTGCTAGACTGCCGGACGGACCGGTCCGGTCCGCCTCGCTCCAGGGAGTCGATCGATGGAACTCGTCATCGTCCTCGCCATCCTTGCCATCCTCGTCGGCGGCGTCATCCTCATCTACAACGGCCTCGTCCAGCGCCGGATGCGGGTCGACGAGGCCTGGGCCCAGATCGAGGTCCAGCTGAAGCGCCGCCACGACCTCATCCCGAACCTCGTCAACGCCGTCCGGGGCTATATGGGCTTCGAGCAGGACGTCCTGACCCGGGTGACCGAGGCGCGGGCGAATGCCGTCGCCGCCGGCGCCCGTGGCCCGCGGGAGCAGGCGACGGCCGAGAACGTGCTGACCGGTGCCCTTCGCTCACTTTTCGCCGTCGTCGAGAACTACCCCGAGCTGAAGGCAAACGAGAACGTCCTCGCCCTCCAGGAGCAGCTGACGACGACCGAGAACCAGATCAGCTTCGCTCGCCAGCACTACAACGCCTCGGTCATGGACTACAACACGGCGATCGCCGTCTTCCCGAACGTCCTCATCGCCGGCCCCCTCGGTTTCACCCGCCGCGACTTCTTCGACGCCGAGCCGGAAGCCGAGCAGGTCCCGGCCGTCGACCTGACGCTGAACCGCTGAGGGCCGGCGGGAGAGCTCACGCCTGGGGCAGTCGGCGCCGCCGAGCCGAGCCGTGGCCCCTCGCCGTCGCGCGCCCTGGCGGGACGCGGGCGAGGATCGAGGCTCGAGCCGGTCCCGTCCCTCTCGACGGGCATGACGTCGCACCGGATGGAGCGCGTGTCCACGACCTTCTATCACCAGATCGCGGCAAACCGCCGGAACTCGGTCCTCCTCGTCGGCTTCGTCGCCGCCCTCCTCGCCGCCCTCGGCTTCGTCGTCGGCTACGCCTTCTCGGGCGACCCAAGCGGGGCCGTCGCGGTGACCGGCCTCGCGGTCCTCGTCGCCGCCCTGGGGTCGGTCGGGGCCTACTTCGGCGGTGACCGGCTCGTCCTCGCCGCCTCGGCGGCAAAGCCCGTCGACGAGCGAACGGCACCCCAGCTCATGAACGTCGTTCGGGAGCTCTCGATCGCGGCGAACCTCCCGATGCCCAAGGTCTACCTCATCGAGGACACCGCTCCGAATGCCTTCGCCACCGGTCGGGATCCGGCCCACGCCTCGATCGCCGTGACCCGCGGCCTCCTCGAGAAACTCGACCGAGAGGAACTCCAGGGCGTCATCGGCCACGAGCTCTCCCACGTCCGGAACTTCGACATCCGCTTCGCTCTCCTCGTCGGCGTCCTCGTCGGCAGCGTCGCCCTCCTCGCCGACATGTTCCTCCGCTGGACCTGGTGGACGGGCGGTCGCCGATCGAGTCGTCGCGACGGCGGTGGGGGAGGGGCGGCCCTCCTCTTCGCCCTCGCCCTCCTCCTCGCCATCGTCGCTCCCCTCGCAGCCCGGCTCGTCCAGCTCGCCGTCAGCCGCCAGCGTGAGTACCTCGCCGACGCCTCGGCCGTCGAGCTGACCCGAAATCCGTACGGTCTCCAGCGAGCCCTCGTGAAGATCGCCGCCGACCGCGAGGTCCTCGAGGTCGCCAACCGAGCGACCCAGCACCTCTACTTCACGAACCCGATCAAGAAGTGGGAGGAGCGCTCCTCCGACCTCTGGTCGACCCACCCGCCGATCGTCGATCGGATCAACCGACTCCGTCAGCTGACCGGCGAACCGCCGCTCCAACCCGACGAGGTGCGGGCGCTCGCTGGCCTCGAGTGAACCGCCGCGCCGACCGCGGCGCCTGCCGCCGAGCCTGCCGCCACGTCGGCCGGGACGCCCTCCACGGGGCCGGACAGCGCGCCGGCTTCGACTCACCGCCGAGCGTGCATGGGGCTCTCCTGTGTGCCTCCGGGGCCGAGGTCGTCCTCTGTCCGCCGAGCGGTGGGAGTCTGGCGTAGTCCGGGCCTTGGGCGTCCGGCGCGGCGTGTCTAGGCTCGCAACCCGAGATCGTCTCAAGCGCCTGCTCACCCGCCGTCCCCGAGGGCGTGGTCGCGGGGGAGGCAGCTGCCCTCCCGAATGTTGCAGCGGTCCCCAGATCCTGACCCGGTAGGCCCGGCTGGCGGGTGGCGGAGGCAGCTGCCCTCCCGAATGTTGCAGCGGGTGCAATCTCCCCGGCTGGCGTTGCACCCAGTGTACGTGTTCGATCGCTCCAGGCCCTCCGGCGCCGTCGCCGTTGCACCGAGCGGAAAGAACGCGCTCGCGGCGGGTTGAACTGGTCGGTTCGTTGCGCCCCATGAAAAAGAACGCCGCGGCCAGCCCCTCTCGGGACGCGGCGGCTGCTGACACGTGCATCCAATGCAACACGGCCTCGGGAGCTGGCAGTGCGACCGGCTCGCGAGCGCTGGAGGCAGCTGACGCGTGCATCCAACGCAACACGACCCGGAACGACGGTGGCAACGTCCCCTCTCTACCCCGGGCCGCCGACCGCACGTCCGGCTCACTCGATGCGACGGTGATAAGCCTCGTGGCGCCCCTTCGCGGCCGTTTCGCGGCCGCGGTTCCTGGCTCCGTGGCGCTGCCTGGTTCCGCTTCGGGGCGGCTCGGCGCACTCTCGGGACCGGGTCCGGATCTTGAAGCCCGACGGAGCTCGTGCTATCCTTCCGCCCGCCGACGATCGGCCGATGAAGCGGCTGGAATCGGGCCGAGATAGCTCAGGTGGTAGAGCACGCGACTGAAAATCGCGGTGTCGCCAGTTCGAGTCTGGCTCTCGGCACCACCCCCTCCGTCGGGCGGTCGGGTCGGGTTGGTCGAGCGGAAGTGGCTCAGTTGGTAGAGCATCACCTTGCCAAGGTGAGGGTCGCGGGTTCGAGTCCCGTCTTCCGCTCCATCTTTTTGCCCTGCGCTACGCTATCGCTGCCGCGAGGAGCCGCTGCCCCTTCGTCTAGCGGTAGGACAGCGGACTTTGGATCCGACAACCGAGGTTCGAATCCTCGAGGGGCAGCCATGGCGACCGCAGGCGCCGAGACGAGGCGACGTAGCCAAGTGGTCTAAGGCGGAGGTCTGCAAAACCTCTATTCGCCGGTTCGAATCCGGCCGTCGCCTCCACCCCTGACCGATCCTCCAGGAGCACGGCGTCGCCCGAGGCGGGCTGCCCTCGGCGGCTCGCGCGGCGAGCTCGTCGGCGTCGGGAGTGCTTCGGGGCGTGGTAGCCTTCGCCCAACCGGCGCCGGATCGGCCCGGAGCGTCGGGCCGCGAGGGAGGACATGGTCGGGCAGACCTTCCGGATCGGACGGATCTTCGGGATCGAGGTCGGGATCCATGCCACCTGGCTCCTCATCTTCGGCCTCGTGACCTGGTCCCTCGCCGTCGGTTACTTCCCGAGCATCCTGCCCGACCTCGACCGGAGCGAGGCCTTCGTCCTCGGCGTCGTCGCCGCGACGCTCCTCTTCGTCTCCGTCCTCGTCCACGAGCTCGCCCACTCCCTCGTCGCCCGGGCCCACGGCCTCGACGCCCGGTCGATCACCCTCTTCCTCTTCGGTGGTGTCTCGAACCTCGGTGGGGAGAGCAAGGAGCCCGGCACCGAGTTCGTCGTCGCCGTCGTCGGGCCGCTGACGAGCCTCGTCATCGCCGGGATCGCCTTCGGCGTCGCCATCGTCGTCGGGGTCGACAGTCGGGCCGGCGTCGTGGCCGGCTATCTGGCCACGATCAACCTCCTCCTCGGTCTCTTCAACCTCCTCCCCGGCTTCCCGCTCGACGGCGGCCGCGTCCTCCGGGCCATCGTCTGGAACGCGACGGGCAGTCTGCGGCGAGCGACGGAGGTGGCCGTCCGGGTCGGTCAGCTCGTCAGCTACGGCTTCCTCGCCTGGGGGTTCTGGCGGGTCCTCGACGGTGAGTTCCTGAGCGGGATCTGGATCGCCGCCATCGGCTGGTTCCTCCACGGTGCGGCCTCGGCCTCGCTCCAGCAGGTCGTCATCGACCAACGGCTCCGGGGCGTCCGGGTCCGGGACGTCGTCCGCCCAGACCCGACCTGCGTTCTGCCCGGCGAGAGCGTCGCTCGCCTCGTCGACGAGATCATGCTGCCCGGCTACCGGCGGGCGGTTCCGGTCGTCGACGGGCGAGTCGTCGGGATCGTCACCGTCGCCGATGTCCGCGCCGTCCCGCCCGAGCGACGAGCCTCGACGACGGTCGCCGAGATCATGGGCGGCCAGGGCGGAGTCCGGACGATCGGCCTCGACGACAGCCTCCTTGCCGCCCTCGAGGCGCTCGGGGCCGGCGACTTCGAGCAGCTTCCCGTCGTCGACGAGGGTCGGCTCGTCGGGCTCCTCACCCGGGGCGACATCGTCCGGGCGATCCAGGTCCGGGAAGAGCTCGGGATCGGCGGCTGACCGGCGCTGCCGCGTCGACCGGGCGGCGCCGAGCTCCCGATACGGCGCGGCTCGTTGGGCTCGACGCGGGGAGGCGGTGGTCGTTGTCTCGAGGCTGCGCCGACGGTCGTTCGGTCACCGTCCCGGGCGGTACGATGACCGTCCGCTGCCGAGGTGGCGGAATGGCAGACGCGGCCGACTTAAACTCGGCTGGGCGGGAGCCCGTGCGAGTTCGAATCTCGCCCTCGGCACCAGAAAGGGATCGACTGGCGTCGCGATCGAGGTCGGCCGACATCGAGCCCGAGGAGAGGGGGAATCGACTGGGCTGGTTGCCGACGGGCCGGCTCAGGCCGATCCGATGGCCACGCTGCGAGTCGCTAGCTGCGGCTTCGGCCGTCGCGAGCGTCGATGAACGCCGCGACGATGGGCAGGAAGAGGATGGTTGCCGGTGACGACGCCACCCGGACCGCGTCGGTCGGGCGACGGCGCTCCGCCTGGCACCTCCTCGACCACGCCTGGGAGATCGAGGATCGGCTCGGGCGGCTAGGCGTCGGTCAGGTTCCGGAGGGCTCGTGGGGACGCGCTGCGGGTGGCTGTCGGGACCAAGGGGCCCTTCGACCGGGACGCGGGGTGAGTCAGGGACAGACGGTGGTCAGTCCGGCGACGGCGTTCGCATCGAGGGTCGGTGGGTTCTCGACCCGCATCGATTCACCGGCTGCGAGCTGATAGCTGCCCGGGGTTCCGCCGTCGAGAGCGTCGATGATCGCCGAGACGATGGGCAGGAAGAGGGGGTGGTTGTAGGTGACAGCCACGGTGACCCGGATCGAGTAGGTCGGGCTTCCGACGCTCGCGCTCGGGTTCACGTACTTGCAGTAGCCGACGCTCGCCGAGACGAGACCGGGCTGGGCCGGCGAGCCGAGGCTGCAGATGTACGGGTGGACGTAGGTTCCGAGCAGCCCGCCCCCGCTCCCTGGCGCCGGACAGCTGCCCGCGGCGAAGGTATCGGGGCTGCCCGGCAGGGCGGCGACGTTGCCGGCCCCAGCGAGACGGGCGAGGACCTCGGGGGCGACCGCCGACGCGCCTTGTGTCGAGGTCACGGGTAGGACCGAGGCGTACCTGGCTGCCTCACGGACCCCGTTCGTCAGCCCGATCTGGCTCGTGAAGATGAGGCCGAACTGGAGGATGGCGCCGAGAATGAGGACGAGCACCGGAAGGACGAGGGCAAACTCGACGAGGGCCTGTCCGCCGTCGGTCGCCGGAAGGGGGGTGCGCCTCCCTCGGTGGCGCGCGAAGGCGCGGGGAGGGCTGCCAAAGGAGCGGTCGTTCACTGGACGAGGGTGGGGTAGCTGACGTCGGGGCCCTGGAAGTACTGGTCGAGGATCGAGCCGCCGACGTAGGTCAGGGTCCAGGCCCAGATCTCGCCGGCTCCGTGGTGGTCCGAGTTCCCGGCGATCGTCATCTTGTCCGTCGGGCCGAAGATGATCCCATCCACGTCGATGCCGGCGCCGCCGGCCATGGTGAAGACCTCCGAGGCGTTCGAGCACGGGTTGGTCGTGTACGGCGTGCAGCCAGCCACGGGGCGGATCCAGATGCTCAGCGGGACGTCGTGGAGCTCCCAGCCCGTCGTCCAGGGAGCCGGCTGTTGGGGACCGCCGCAAGCCGGTTCGGAGTCCGGGTCGCAGTTGAGGAGGAGGGCCGAACCGCTGTTGATCACCGCCTTCGTGTTCTTCGTCTTGTCGGAGGTCGTCTCGAAGGCCAGGGTGACACCCTGCCCGGCGAGGGTCGTCCCCTGGGCAAGGTCGAGGGTGACGTTCGTGCCCTGCTTCGGGACGAGGTGGTAGACACCGGGGCAGAGCCAGAGCCGACCCTGGGTCGTGCCGTTCTGGTACTGCCCCGTCGCGATCTGGAAGTAGTTCCCCGGCGCGAGCCCCGTCGCACCGGTCACGGGATCCGTGCAGCTCCCAGCGACCCCCTCGTTTTCGGGGGAGTCTCGGCCGTCGTAGCTCAGGGGCGGCGCCGCCGGGTCGTACGAGACCCAGCCCCTCGTCGGGTCGAGGGAGACCCAACGAACAGTCGCCGGCCAGTTCGGGATCGCGATCTTCTCCGTCAGGGCCACCGGCGGGAGGTAGTTCCCCACGCTGTCGCGGATCTGCGCCGCGGCGACGCTCCAGGGCAGCGGCTGGGGGTTGGCGAGCCAGAGGTGCATCTTGTTGCCGCTCGGGTTCGACGTGCAGGCCTCGTCGCAGAACTGAACGTAGGCCGGGACCTGGTTCGAGTTGGGGGGCGGGTTGCCCTGGGCTCCGAAGGTGGCATTGACGCCGACGTCTCCCAGGTGGACCCTGACGAAGGTGTTCGTCCCAGCGAGATTCATCGTGATGTTCGTCGAGTTGGCCTGGGTCGATCCGTCCGAGGGCTGGAGGACGGCGACCGCGTAGGCCCCAGAGACGCTCGCTGCGGTCGCGCAGACGGCGATCCGCTGGGGTGCTGCTCCGAAGGAGAAGGCCGAGAAGAATCGGGTGCTCCCGTGGTCGATCCGAACGGTGAGCGCCCGCGAGTTTCCGACGTAGGAGCCGGGCCCGTTGCAGTCGGGGTTCGGTGGGGTCGTGACGAAGAAGCGATCCGGGCCCGTGTAGCCGACCCCGCTGTCCCTGCTGAGCCCGTTCGGCGAGGCGGCGGCGCTGGCAGCCCCGGCGAGGTCGGTGATGCCGAGGCCGAGCTGATCATTCAGACTGGCGACGGTTTCCAGGACGGCCCGGCGTTGCGCTGCCGCGTCGATCGGTGGGCGGAGCTGGTTCACGCCGACCAATGCGGCGGCGTCGGCGGCATTCTGTTGCACCCGCCGCTCATGGAGCCAGAAGCCGACGTCGACGACGAGGGCGGCGATGCCGAAGAGGAGGGCGGAGCCAGCGAGGAGGCCGGCGAAGAGGGCAAGGATCTGGCCCGTCGCGCGTCGACGGCAACCGGCAGATGGACCTTGGTCCAGCATGACGTGTCCGACTGCCCGCGGCGGTGTTGGCGCATTCTACATCGGCCGATCGACCGCGAGGGCGAGCCGAGGGGCTCGAGTTCGGGCCGTACAGGACCGGGCGGGATGAGGGAAAATCCGAAGGCCGTGCCCGACTCTCTATTCGCTGCTCTTGGATCCCGGCTCGGGATGGACGTCGGCGCGTGATTCGAACGCCCCTCCCCGAGCGGCCAGGTCCCGGCGTCCGTCCGGCCGGCTGGGGGATGCCATGAGCCAGCGGGACGGCGCAGCGAGCGTTCCGGCCTGGAACGTCGGGTCGTGGATCGAACGACGGGCACGACTCGACCCCGATCGGGTGGCGGTCGTCTCGGGACACCGCTCGTTCACGTACCGAGAGCTCGCTCGCCGGATCCGTCGGGTCGCAGCGGTCCTGCGGAGGCTCGGGGTCCGCCGTGGCGAGCGGGTGGCGTGGCTCGGTCCGAACCACCCCGCCTTCCTCGAGTCCCTCTTCGCCAGCGGGCTCCTCGGAGCAGCCCTCGCTCCGGTCAACCACCGTCTCCCCGCCGCCGACGTCGCCTGGATCCTCGAGGACGTCGCACCGACGGTGGTCCTCGTCCACGGGACGGCCGTGGAAGACCTCCCAAGGTCGGTGCGCTCGGTCATCGAGGTCGGGGGCTCGGGCGGGCCGGCCGAGCTCGACGTCCTCGTCGACGAAGCGGCCGAGGCGGAGGTCGACGAATTCGGTCGAGCCGACGACCTGCTCCTCCTCCCCCACACCTCGGGGACGACCGGTCGCCCGAAGGGCGTCATGCTCAGCCACGCCAACGTGACCTGGAACGCGATCAACTTCCTCAGCTCCGTCGACTTCCGGGCCAGGGACGTCACCATCGCCGTCGCCCCCTTCTTCCGGGTCGGCGGCAGCGGGGTGAACGTCCTGCCTGTCCTCTTCGTCGGGGGAACGGTCATCGTCCCGGGCGAGGTCGGGCCCGACGAGATCCTCGGGCTCGTCGAGCGACACCGGGTCACGGTGGGCTTCGCCAACCCGGACCTCCTCGAAGCCCTCGTTCGGAGTCGGTCCTGGGTGGCCTCGGATCTCTCGAGCATCCGGTTCATCCTCACGGGGGGTGGGCCGGTCCCAGAACGCCTCATCCGTATCTTCCATGAGCGCGCCGTCCCGCTCCTCCAGGGGTATGGGCTGTCGGAGGCCGCTCCCCTTGCTCTCGTCCTCGATCCCGAGAACGCCCTTCGGAAGGTCGGCTCGGCGGGGCGACCCCCGCTCTTCGTGGACGTCCGGATCGTTCCCCTCGAAGGCACTGACCTGGGTCCGGGAGGGACGGGGGAGCTCCAGGTGCGCGGCCCGAACGTCATGGCCGGCTACTGGCGGCTCCCCGACGCCACGCGTGACGTCCTGACACCCGATGGCTGGCTCCGGACCGGAGACGCCGCCCGTATGGACGCCGAGGGCTTCGTCTGGATCGTCGATCGGGTCGCCGACCGGTTCCGCTCCGGAGGCCGCGTCGTCTTCCCGGGTGACGTCGAGCGTCTCCTCCTCGAGCACCCCGCTGTCGACGAGGTCGGCGTCGTGGGGATGCCAGACGCAGTTCGCGGCGAGGTCGGCATCGCCTTCGTCGTCCGGGCTCGGGGCGCCGTCGTGACGGCCGAAGAGCTCCTCGACCTGTGCCGGACGCGCCTCGCTCCGGAGGAGGTCCCGGCCGCGTTCGTCTTCGTCGAGCGGCTGCCGAGGAACGCGGTCGGGAAGCTCGTCCGGGAAGAGCTCCGGGCTCGTGCCTTGGAGCGAGGGCAGGGCGAGGCTCGACCGGGGTTAGATCGAGCCGCGACTGAAGGCGGTCCCAAGGACGACCCCCGGCGGTGATGGTGCCCCTCGTCCGCGTGCGCGTCGACCCCGAGGTTCGGCGGCGGGGGACCGTTGCTGGCGAAGGTGGCGGGCTCAGCGGCCGAGGAGGCCCCCGAGGAGGCTCCGGCGGGGGGTGGCCCCTTCGGCGGCCCGCTCCGGCTCACCGGCCTCGAAGACGCGACGGGCGAGCCGGACGAGGGCCGCCGCCGGGGCCGAGCGCGGCGCCCCACGGACGATCGGCTCGCCCTCGTTCACTGCCTTCAGGTAGAGGAAGGGGTCGAAGGGGAGCTCGACTTCGATCTTGGCCCCGAGGGCGCTCTCGATGTCGCGAGGCCGGAGGATGTCGCGGGCAAAGATCCGGTTGAGGACGAAGGTCGTCCGACCGATCGCCGTCCCGACCTCGTTGAGGTGGTCCATGAAGGTGTGGAGGGCCTTCAGGGCTGGGATCTCGGGGCTGATCGGCAGGATGACGGCCGACGCCGCCTCGAGGGCAGCCTCGGCCCGCTCGTCGAGCCGGGAACCGGCATCGACGACGATCCGGTCGTAGGTCCCGAGGGCGGTGGTCAGGATCTGCTCGACGTGCTTGGCGGCAATCCCTTCCGCGAAGTCGGGACTCGAAGGGGCGGCAAGGAGGTGGCAGCCGCTGTCGTGGCGCAGGGCGTAGGTCCGGAGGAGCTCGGGCTCCGCAAGGGCTGACTCGTCACGGACGAGCTCGGCGATCGTCTGGCGGGGCTCGAGGTTGAGGTGGGTGGCGACCTGGCCGAACTGGAGGGCGAGGTCGACGAGGCAGACCCGATCCGGTGTCTTCTCGGCCATGGCGACGGCGACGTTCGTGGCGATCGTCGTCGTCCCAACCCCGCCCTTCGGGCTGAAGACGACGACGGTCCGTCGCTCCGGCCGTTCCGTCGCGAGGCCGCTCAGGGCCTCGGGTCGGCGCGAGCGCTGGAAGCGGAGGATGAGGGCCTCGAGCCGCGCCTCGAGCTCCCGGGGATCGAAGCCGCGGACGACGACATCGTCGGCGCCGGCTTCGAGGAAGGCGATCCGCTCCTCGACGTCGTCGGAGCGGGCGATGCACATGACGGCGACCGCTGCCAGGGCCGGCGTTCGACGGATCTCGCGGCAGAGCTCGGCGGCCGACTCTCCCTCCGGGAGGACGTCGATGACGATGATCCCGACGCCGGCCGCTTGGCGGAGGGCGTCGGCGCTCGTGGCGACCCGGCTGATCGGGTGACCGGTGTCGGCGAGGGCGGCCTCGATGGCCGCTCCGGCTTCCGGATCGGCCTCGACGAGCAAGATGGGGGTTGGTGGCACTGGGACTCCGATAAGGCTGGGCATGGCCGCAGAGGCGAGACGGCCTGAGGATACATCGCCCGGGAGGGACGGCGTGAAGCCGGGAGGCCACGGCCGACGGCCCCCGGCGCCGGTCCGGGGGCGTGGTACACTGCCGCCGTCCCTTTCGGCTCTGCGGCGATCCATCGACCAGCAGGGCAAACCCACAGGAAGGAGCAGTTCCGGCCGATGCGCCGCTACGAATGCATGCTCGTCTTCCGGCCTGACGTGCCGGACGACCGCCTGAGTGCGGTCCTCGAGCGCCTCACCCGCCAGATCGGCGAGCTCGGCGGGCAGGTCGTCAAGGTCGCCCCGTGGGGCCGCCGTCGACTCGCCTACCCGATCCAGCACTTCCGGGAAGGCTCGTACCACATCGTCCTCTTCGACGCCCCGCCGAGCTCGATCATCGAGCTCGAACGCAGCCTCCTCATCACCGAGGAGCTCCTCCGACACCTCATCACCCGGGTCGAGCGGCCGGTCCGCCCGGCCCGCAGGGCCGTCGCCGTCGGGGCTGCTGCCGAGGTAGAGGAAGAGGAGGAGGTGGTCCCGGCGCCACCGCCGGAGGAGGAAGAGGAGATCGAACTCATCGACGAGTCCGAGAGCGAAGCTGCTCCGGCCGCCATCGACTAGGGAGACGGGGCGGTGTCGCTCAACAAGGCGATGATCATCGGCAACCTCGGGCGGGACCCGGAGATGCGCTACACGCCGAGCGGGCAGCCGGTAACGCAGTTCACCGTCGCCGTCAACCGGAACTACCGTGACCAGAACGGGGAGTGGCAGGAAGAGACGGAGTGGTTCCGGGTCGTCTGCTGGGGCCAGCTCGCCGAGCGGACCGCCGAGTACCTCCGAAAGGGCCGCAAGGTCTACGTCGAGGGTCGCCTCCAGACTCGCCAGTGGGAAGCCCAGGACGGGACGAAACGGACGACGACGGAGCTCATCGCCAGCACCGTCACGCCCCTCGACCCGCGCCCCCGAGACGAGGTCGAAGGCGGCCCGCCAGCCGGGGCCCGACCGCTCGAGGGTGGTGCCGTCCCGCCGAGCGAGCCGGTCGACGAGGCCTCGGACCTCGACGATCTGCCCTTCTGATGCGCCGCCGATCGCGCCTTCGGCTCGGTCGGCGACCAGCCCAGGGAGACTGAACGAAGGATGGCTTCGAAAGCGAAGAAGCGCGAGGACTACTACCGCGATCGGCGCCGCCGGAAGGTCTGCGCCTTCTGTGCCGACCGCTCACCCCACATCGACTACAAGGAGGTCAACCGCCTCCGCCGCTACCTCTCCGAGCGGGCGAAGATCGAGCCGCGACGGAAGACCGGGACCTGCGCGAAGCACCAGCGTGAGCTGGCCGTCGCGCTGAAGCGAGCCCGCCACGTCGCCCTCCTCCCCTTCGCCCCGCAGCACCTCCGGGCTTGAGCCGTGGCGGGCGCGGGCGGGCGTGATGTCGGACGCGCCGCCCCCTCCGGCCGGCGAGCTCTCTCGGAGCTCGCGCCCGCTGGGCTGATCGCCGCTCGCCTGTCGGGCCACGGGATCCCGGACGACGGCCGGGCCTGCGGGTCGGGTCCTCGGCGCCGGTGATCGCCGGCCTCGTCATGGTCGCCGGGGGTGTGGCGGCCGGTCTCTTCGGCTCCCTCCTCGGCCTCGGCGGCGGCATCCTCATCGTCCCCCTCCTCAGCCTCGGTTTCGGCCTGCCCGTCAGGGAGGCCGTCGGGGTCAGCCTCGTCTGCGTCATCATGACGAGCAGTGCGGCCGCCTCGGTCTACCTCGAGCGCCACGTCGCGAACCTCCGCCTCGGGATGACCCTCGAGCTCTTCACCGCCCTCGGCGCCTTCGCCGGCGGCCTCATCGCCTTCCTCGTCGAGGAGCGGGTCATCGCCGCTCTCTTCACCGCCCTCCTCGTCTACACCGCCTGGTCGATGGCCCGCCGTGGTTCCAGGCCGACCGAGGAGGCGCCGACGACGGCGACCGACCCGCCGCCCGGCGACACCTTCCGGTCGAGCCTCAACGGGTCCGGCTACGTCGTCCGCCGCCTCCCGGCGGGGATCGTCGGCAGTGTCTTCGCCGGGGTCACGGCCGCCCTCCTCGGCGTCGGGGGTGGCCTCGTCAAGGTCCCGGTCATGCACCTCGTCATGGGCGTCCCGCTCCGGGTCGCGACGGCGACGAGCAACCTCATGATCGGGGTGACGGCGACGGCGGGCGCCTTCGTCTATTTGGCCCGGGGCGGGATCGACCCCTACGTCGCCGGCCCGACGGCCATCGGCGTCTTCCTCGGTGCTTCCCTCGGCTCGCGGGCGGCCCACCGGATCGAGCTCCGGACCCTCCGGCTCCTCTTCGTCGTCGTCCTCGGCTATACGGCCCTCCAGATGGGTCGCCGCGTCCTCGGGATTTGACGATGGCCGACATCGAGCGCTCCGTCGGCCGGCTCCTCAGTCTCGGGACCTACGCCAGTATCGCCCTCCTCGCGGTCGGCGTCGGGCTCTTGCTCGTCGGCGGGCAGTCGCCGCTCGATCCGAGCTACCCGGCCCTCGACCTCGGTCGCCTGCCGGCCGACCTCGCCGCCCTCCGACCGATCGGCTTCCTTTGGCTCGGACTCCTCGCCGCGATGGTCACCCCGGCGGCTCGCGTCGTTGCCTCCCTCTTCGGCTTCCTGGGGAGCGGCGAGTGGCCGATGGCGGTCGTCGCCGTCGCCGTCCTCGCGGTCATTGGGGCGAGCATCGTCCTCGGCGGGGCGATCCAGGGATGACGAACGGGCTCTTCGATCTCGTCCTCCTCCAGGCGGAGGGCGAGGAGCCCTCGGCACGCGCGCGGCGACGGTGGGGCCACGGCGAGGGCTGACGGCGCTGGTATCCTAGGCAGCGCCTCTCTTCGATCACACAGCCCAGGAGTCGCCGAGCATGCTCACCGAGAAGCCGTCCGCGACCTCCGCCCCGGCGACCCGCCCCGCCGGCGCCCCGGCCGATCTGGACAACCTCATCTGCTACTTCGAGGGCGACTTCGTCCCCCTTCGTGAGGCACGGGTCAGCATCATGACCCACGCCTTCATGTACGGGACGGCCGTCTTCGAGGGGATCCGAGCCTACTGGAATCCGGAGCACGAGCAGCTCTACGGGCTCTTCGTCCGGGAGCACATCGAGCGGATCCGCCGCTCGTGCCGGATCATGCTCATGGAGCCGATCCCGTCGGTCGACGAACTCGTTCGGCTCGTCATCGAGACCGTCCGCCGGAACCGCTTCCGGGAGGACGTCTACATCCGACCCTCCTTCTACAAGTCGACCCGGGCGATCGGTGTCCGCCTCCACCACCTCGAGCACCAGCTCTACATCCTGACCCTGCCCTTCGGGAACTACATCGATACCGAGCACGGGGTCCGGCTCATGACCTCGTCCTGGCGGCGGAACGCCGACGAGGCACTGCCGGCCCGGGGCAAGATCGTCGGTGGGTACGTGAACATGGCCTTCCAGAAGTCCGAGGCGGAGCTCAACGGCTTCGACGAGGCCCTCGTCCTGACCCCCGACGGGCACGCCTCGGAGGCGTCGGCGGCGAACCTCTTCGTCGTCCGGGACGGGGTCCTCCTGACGCCGCCGGTCTCGGACGACATCCTCGAGGGGATCACCCGGCGGGCAATCATCGAGCTGGCGAAGGATGAGAAGATCCCCGTCGAGGTCCGCTCCATCGACCGCTCCGAGCTCTACGTCGCCGACGAGGTCTTCCTCTGTGGGACAGGGGTCCAGGTCTCGCCGGTCATCGAGATCGACCATCGGAAGGTCGGCTCGGGCGAGGTCGGGCCGATCTCGGCGGCGATCCGGGCCCGGTACTTCGACGCCGTCCGTGGTCGGCTGCCTGCCTACCACCACTGGCTGACACCAATCCCTCGCGACTGAGGGCCCCGGCGCGTTCATCGGGCCGGCTGGGGCGTGTCCCCGCCGGCGACGCGGCTCCGCCGACTCGGTGGTTCGGCGTCGTGTTGCCGTTGGAGCGGCGAGCCCGGCTCCAGCTGCCCTTCCGGCGGGCGACGTTCCGCCTGGCCCGGCCGACCGGCTCCGGTCGCCCGGTTGGTCCCTCCGTTCGCCAGGCGGCGGCGCCGGCCCGGCCGAAGCCCCGGAGGGATGGCGCGACTGGCCGAGGGCAGGAGCTGAGCGAGCCGACGGGCCCGATCCGTCGGCCTAGGGGGCCGGCGGGGGAGTGAGGGTCGGGGTCGTTCGGGCCGTGACGACGAGGAAGTCGACCCGGGCGCTCGGATCGGCCGTCGGCGTCGGCTCGACCCCGAGGACCTCGGCGAGGAAGGCGGCCGTCTCGGGGAAGCGGGTTTCGGCCCCGTTGTAGGCGATGAGGCGGGTGCGACTCGGGCGGCTCTCGGGGCGCTGGTTCGGTGCCGACGCCGTCAGTCCCCAGCTCTCGAGGAAGCGGGCGAGGTCGCTCGCCTGGCCGGCGACGCCGGACCCGTTCAGGACCCAGACCGTCGCGCCTTCCTCGGCGAGGGCGTCCCGGCGTGCTTCCTCCGCTGGATCGGCCGTGAAGGCATCCTGGACGGCGGTGCGGATCCGGCGCACGTCGGGGATGATGACGTAGCCCCGGGGGTCGCCGGAGAGGACCTCGCGGGCGAAGCGGGGCGGGGCGAAGACGTAGGAGCGGATGGCGCGGGTGTCGACCTGGTCGGCGAGGGCGAGGAGCTTCGGCAGCTCGCCGACCGGGATGTCGGTCCGGACGGCCGACTTGAGGGCGTCGACGAGGGCGTCGAGACGGGGCAGGACGGCGGCGACGTCGGTCTGCTGGCGGAGGGAGAGGAGGACTCGTTGCTGGCGCTGGCCGCGGTCGAAGTCCGACGACCCGTGCCGGGAGCGGGCGTAGACGAGGGCCTCGGCGCCGGTCATGTGCTGGACCCCGGCCGGGATGTAGACCCGCCAGAGGCGCCCGTCCTCGCCGGGGTAGCGGTCGTCGACGACGGGGAGCTGGACGTTCACCGTCACCCCACCGAGGGCGTCGACGACCCGCTTGAAGCCGTCGAAGTTCACCTCCACGTACCAGCGGATGTCGAGCCCGTAGAGCTCGCCGAGGATCGCCTTCAGGGCGTTGTAGCCCCGGGTTCGGTCGGTGCCCGGCCACAGGTCGGCGCGGTGTCGGTTGTTCACGAACCAGGAGTTGATCTTCGAGCGGTAGACGGTCCCCCAGAGGGCGCGGGCGGGGCCCGCTGGGACGGGGACGTCGACGGTGTCACGGGGCAGGCTGAAGAGGGCGACCCGTCCGGTCGGGGGATCGATGGAGGCGACGATGAGGGTGTCGGTGTTGTGGCCGCCGCCCTGCTCGTCGGAGCCGATGAGGAGGATGTTCAGGCGCTCCTTGCCGTCCCAGGGCGGGAGCGGTGAGGGGGAGGGGAGGGGAGCGGTCGTCGAGCTCGCTGAGGGTGTTGGGGGGCCCCCACCGGCGGACGCGCTCGGCATCGGGGTGGCCCCCGGCTCGTCGCAGGTGGCCGTGCCGGACTCGTCGAAGATGCAGTTGACGAGCTCCATGGCCTGAAGGTCGTAGCGGGCGACGGCGAGGTGGAAACCGGTCATGACGAGGAGGACGGCGAGGAGCCCGGCCCTCGAGGCCGCCCCGACCCGAAGGCGGGGTCGACCGTAGGACCGACCGCCGGCCGTCTCGGTGGCGTTCAGGTAGGCGGCAACGCGCCAGGCATCGACGGCGGCGACGGCCCGATAGAGGAGGAGGACGACGTTGACGATGAGGATCGCCGTCAGGACGCTCGGTTGGAAGAGGAAGCCGAGGAGGGCGAGCCGGTCGAGGCGGAGGACGATGCCGGCGACGAGGGCGACGAGGAGGAGGGGAGGGGTGGCGAAGGCAAGGGCCCGAGCGGGTGCCCCGGCGTAGAAGTGGCCGAGGCCCGGGAAGAGGAGCGAGAAGGCGGCTGCGGCAAAGGCCGAGCGAGCCGCTCGACGAGGCGACGCTGGGTCGTGCATCGCGGGTAGGATACTGGCCATCGGCGATCGTGCCCGGCGAGCCGCTCCTCCGGCGGCGCCGGCTGCCGAGTCGTGGCCGGCCCCCGCCCTTGGCGGTGGGCTGCGACGAGCCGTCGTTGAAAGGAAGCCGTGTTTCGACCCGTACCGAGCAAGCCCGACCTCATCGCCCAGGAGCACGAAATCCTCGCCCTCTGGCGGGAGCGCCGAACCTTCGAGCGCCTCCGCCACCAGAACGCCGACGGCCCGCGCTGGAGCTTCCTCGACGGGCCGATCACGGCCAACAACCCGATGGGCGTCCACCACGCCTGGGGCCGGACGTACAAGGACCTCTTCCAGCGCTTTCGAGCGATGCTCGGCCACGCCGAGCGCTGGCAGAACGGCTTCGACTGCCAGGGTCTCTGGGTCGAGGTGAACGTCGAACGGGACCTCGGCTTCACCTCGAAGCGGGACATCGAGGCCTACGGGATCGCCGAGTTCGTCTCCCTCTGCAAGCAGCGCGTCCTCACCTACGCCGCCCGACAGACGGAGCAGAGCATCCGCCTCGGCTATTGGATGGACTGGAACGACCCCGACGAGCTCCGGCGGCTTCGCGACCTCCTCGCCGAGGACCCGAGCCGGGTCATCACCGTCGAGGGCCCCCAGGGCCCCGTCACCGACACCGTCGAGATGATCGTCGGCCGACTCGGGATGCCCGAGCTCGGCGGGAGCTACTTCACCTTCAGCAACGAGAACAACGACCTCATCTGGTGGTTCCTCAAGGAGTGCCACCGGAAGGGCTGGCTCTACAAGGGTCACGACACGATGCCCTGGTGCCCCCGCTGCGGGACGGGGATCAGCCAGATGGAGATGAACGAGGGCTACCAGGAGCGCGAGGACCCGGGCCTGACGATCCTCCTCCCTCTCCTCGACCGGCCGGGCGAGGCCCTCCTCGTCTGGACGACGACCCCCTGGACCCTGACGGCGAACGTCGCCGCCGCCGTCCGACCCGACCTGCCTTACGTCCTCGTCCGCGAGGGAGAGCGTCGGCTCTGGCTTGCCCGGGGCACCCTGGAGCGAGCCCTCGTCGGCCGCTCCGAGGTCCTCGAGGAGCGGCCGGGGGCCGAGCTCGTCGGCTGGCGCTACGCGGGCCCCTTCGACGACCTGCCGGCCGTCGAGGCTGCCTTCGCCGCCTTCCCCGGGGGCCGCTACGAGCACCGCGTCGTCGCCTGGGACGAGGTCGGCGAGGACGAGGGGACGGGGATCGTCCACATCGCCCCGGGCTGCGGGGCCGAGGACTACGCCCTCGGCAAGGCCCTCGGCCTGCCGATGATCGCTCCCCTCGACGAGTTCGGGGTCTTCCTCGACGGGTACGGGGCCCTGAGCGGCCAGGCCGTCGGGGAGGTGACGGAGCCGATCGTCGAGCACCTCCGGGAGACCGGCCGCTTCTACCGGCTCGAGGCCTATCGGCACCGCTACCCCCACTGTTGGCGCTGCGGGACGCCCCTCGTCTTCCGCCTCGTCGACGAGTGGTACATCAGCATGGGCCCCGTCTACGACCAGCCCCGGGAGACCCTGACCCGAGAGCAGGTCGAGGCCTCCCTCCGTTACCAGATCATGGAGGTCGTCGACCAGATCCGCTGGATTCCGGGTTTTGGCTACGAGCGCGAGCTCGACTGGCTCCGGAACATGCAGGACTGGATGATCAGCAAGAAGCGCTACTGGGGCCTCGCCCTCCCGATCTACGACTGCGCGGCCTGTGGGACCTTCGAGGTCGTCGGTGGCCGCGACGAGCTCCGGGCGCGCGCCGTCGAGGGCTGGGAGGTCTTCGAGGGCCACACTCCCCACCGGCCCTGGGTCGACGCGGTGAAGATCGCCTGCCCTGGCTGCGGCCAGCCGGTCGGGCGAATCCCCGACGTCGGGAACCCGTGGCTCGACGCTGGCATCGTGCCCTTCTCGACCCTCCACTATCGGATCGACCCCGACTACTGGCGGCGCTGGTACCCGGCCGACTTCATCACCGAGAGCTTCCCCGGTCAGTTCCGGAACTGGTTCTATGCCCTCCTGGCGATGGGCACGGTCCTCCGCCGTGAGCCGCCCTTCCGGACGATCTTCGGCTACGCGACCCTCCTCGGCGAGGATGGCCGGCCGATGCACAAGAGCTGGGGCAACGCGATCGAGTTCGACGAGGCGGCCGAGCGGATGGGAGTCGACGTCATGCGTTGGCTCTTCGTGAAGCAGCGGCCCGACGAGAACATCCTCTTCGGCTGGCACGCCGCCGACGAGGCCCGGCGCGAACTCCTCGTCCTCTGGAATGCCTACGCCTTCTTCGTCACCTACGCCCGCCTCTCCGGCTGGACGCCCGCCGAGCCGGCACCACCCGTCGATGGGCGACCGCTCCTCGACCGCTGGATCCTCTCTCGGGCGGCGTGGCTCGCGGCGACGGCCGAGGACCGCCTCCGTGACTACGACGCGATGCGGGCTGCCCTTGCCGTCGCCGAGTACATCGACGACCTCTCGACCTGGTACCTCCGCCTGAGCCGGGATCGGATGCGTCGGCGGGCGGACCGGACGACCCAGGCCGCCGCCTTCGCCACCCTCCATGAGGCCCTCGTCGTCGGGGCACGGGTCCTCGCCCCGATGCTTCCTTTCCTCTCGGAGGCGATGTACCAGAACCTCGTCGTCGCCGTCGACCCGTCCCGGCCGGACAGCGTCCATTTGACCCGCTGGCCGACGGCCGAGGTCGCTCCCTACCGCGACGAGGGCCTCGAGGCGGCGATGGCCCTCGTTCGGCGGGTCGTCGACCTCGCCCGGACCCTCCGCGGCAGCGCCGGGATCCGGGTCCGACAGCCTCTCGCCCGCCTCTGGGTCGCCCTCCCCGAGCGCGAGGTTCCTCATCTCGATGAGCTCCTCGACCTCGTCCGGGAGGAGGTGAACGTCAAGGCGATCGAACGGATCGCCGACGAGCACGAGCTCGTCGAGCGCCGGGTCCGGCCGATCCTGGCCAGGGTTGGGCCGCGGCTCGGTCCGCGGGTCCCGGCGGTCCTCGCTGCGGCGAAGGAGGGACGCTTCGTCATCGAGCCCGACGGCTCCGTCCGCCTTGGCGACGTGACCCTCGGCCCCGACGAGGTCGAGATCGTCGCCAGCCCGCGGCCGGGACGGGCGGTCGCCCACGACGACGGGATCGTCGTCGCCATCGACACCGAAATCAGCCCCGAGCTCCGGACCGAGGGCGACGCCCGGGAGCTGGGGCGGGCGGTCTTCGACCTCCGCCGCTCCGCCGAGCTCGAGTTCGACGCGCCGATCGAGCTCTGGATCCACCCCCTCCCGGCTGCCCTCGAGCCCTACCTCCCCGAGCTGGCCGAAGAAACCCTCGCCGTCCGCTGGGCCGGCAGCCCGCCACCCGACGGGCTGCCATCGAGCTCGGTCGAGCTCAGCTCGGGCGAGGTCACCGTCGCCCTCCGGCGGGCGGATGGTTGAGGCGCCGGCCCTCGTGGCTCGAGCGGGGCGACGCTGGCCCCTCTTCGTCGGGCTTGCCGCTGCGGTCGTCGTCGCCGATCAGCTCTCGAAGGCCTGGCTCGTGGCGCAGCTCGCTCCGGGCGAATCGATCCCCGTCCTCGGTGACTGGCTCCGCCTCGTCCATGGCCGGAACACGGGTGGGCTCTTTGGGCTCTTCGGCGGCCACGCCGAGCTCCTTGGCGTCGTCTCCCTCGGCGTCATCGGCCTCATCGTCGTCTACCACGCCCGGGCGCTCCCGAGCCGGTTCCTCACCGTCACTCTCGGTCTCCTCCTCGGCGGGGCGATCGGGAACCTCATCGACCGGCTCCGCCTCGGCTACGTCGTCGACTTCGTCGACGCCGGGATCGGTGACCTCCGCTGGTACACCTTCAACGTCGCCGACGCGGCGATCAGCTTCGCCCTCCTCGGGCTCGTGGCCCTTGCCATCTGGCCCGACCTCGGCCGGGAGCGGCGTGGTTGAGCCAGCGCCCGGAAGGCGGGTCCTCGTCGTGCCCGAGGGCGGCGAGCCGCGACGGGCCGACCGCCTCGTGGCCGATGCGACGGGCCTCTCCCGAAGCTACGTCCAGCGGCTCATCGCCGAGGGCCGGCTCACGGCCGAAGGGCGCCGGCTCCGGGCCCGAGACGTCCTCCAACCGGGGACGGTCGTCGAGCTGGACCTCCCTCCCGTCCGGCCGCCCGAGCACCTCGAGCCCGACCCTTCGATCCAGCTCCGGGTCGTCTACGAGGACGAGGACCTCCTCGTCGTCGACAAGCCGGCCGGCCTCGTCGTCCATCCGGCCCCCGGCCATCCCGCGGGGACCCTCGTCAACGCCCTCCTCGCTCGCGGCGGGGCGTACGGGGGGATCGCCGGGGTCGCTCGGCCGGGCCTCGTCCATCGCCTCGACCGCGACACCTCGGGCCTCCTCATCGTCGCCAAGCACGACGCCGCCCAGCAGAGTCTCATGGCCCAGCTCAAGGCCCGGCGGGTGAAGAAGACCTACCTCGCCCTCGTCGCCGGGGCCGTGGCTGCGGCGGTCGGGCGGATCGAGGCGCCCCTCGGCCGTGACCCACGCGACCGGCGACGGGTCACCGTCGTCCCCGACGGGCGGCCGGCGGTGACCGGCTACCGGGTCCGGGAGCGCTTCTCGGGCTGGACCCTCCTCGAGGTCGACCTCATCACCGGGCGGACGCACCAGATCCGCGTCCACCTCGCCGCCATCGGCCACCCCGTCGCCGGGGATGAGGTCTACGGGACGGGCCTGGCTCGCCGCGGGCCAACGGGCCTGCGCCGTCTCTTCCTCCACGCCTGGCGGCTCGAGTTCACCCATCCTACGAGTGGGCGGCTCCTCCGGCTCACGGCCGAGCTGCCCTCGGAGCTGGCGGACGTCCTCGTGGCGCTCCGGCGAGCGGCGGATGGGCTCGTCGCCGTCGGGGAGGGGCGTCGTGGCTGAGCGGGAGGCGGCCGGGTCGTCGGCGGGCGTCGGCGGGGGTCGGCAATCGGGCGTCGGCGGTGCCGGACCGGCGGGCGTCGAGGAGGCGATGACCGCGCGACCTCCCGGGCGAGCTGCCGAGACGGCGTCGACCCCGCATGCGGGCCTCCTCGACGTCCGACCGTCCGAGCCGACCGAGGGCGCCCCGGGGGCGCTCCTCGTCATCATCTCCGGCCCCTCGGGCGTCGGCAAGGACACGATCATCGCCGCCCTCCGGGCCCGCCACCCAGATCCCGACTACCACTACGTCGTGACCTGCACGACCCGAGCCCCGCGTCCGGGCGAGGTCCCCGGGGTCAGCTACCACTTCTTGAGCCCGGGTGAGTTCGACGCCCTTCGAGCTGCGGGCGGGCTCCTCGAGGCGAACGAGGTCCACGGCAACTGGTACGGGACCCCCCGGGCCGAGGTCGCCCAAGCCCTGGCCGCGGGCCGCGACGTGATCCTGAAGATCGACGTCCAGGGCGCCCAGGTGGTGAAGGAGCGGGTGCCCGACGCCCTCCTCATCTTCGTCGTCCCACCGTCCCTCGAAGAGCTCTTCCAGCGCCTGCGGAGCCGGGCGACGGAGAGCGTCGACGAGCTCGAGATCCGGCAACGCAATGCCGCCCTCGAGCTGGCCCGGAAGGACGATTACGACTACGTCGTGGTGAACGAGACGGGCCAGGTGGACCGGACGGCGGCGATGATCGACGCGATCATCAGGATCGAGAAGCGGAAGCACCCGACCCGGCGGATCCGCGTCTGAGGAGCCAAGGCATGGAGGACGGTGAGGCCCTCCGACCCGCGCCGTCCGAGCCTGCGCGGACCCCTCGACTTGCAGCGGGTGTTGGCGCCCGAAGCGGGCCGCTGGCAGCGGTGGCGGCCTCCAGCGGTCAGGGTGGTCCCTTCGTCGCCGTCGCCGTCGACCTGCCCGGCCCAGCTGGGCTCGAACCCCTCACCTACCACGTCCCGCCCGAGTTGGAGGGGCTCGTCCCCGGCGAGGCGGTCGTCGTCGAGGTCGGCCACCGGCAGGTCGTCGGGGTCGTCGTCGGCTCGGCTGGGCCTCCAGACCGACCGACGAAGCCGATCCGGCGCCGGATCGAGTCCGACGGGCCGCTCCTGCCATCCCTCACCCTCGAGCTCGCTCGCTGGGTGAGCCGCCGCTACCTCGCTCCGCTGGCGACGACGATCCGGGCCTTCCTGCCGCCGGGCATCCTCGATCGGCTCGAGCTCGTCGCCGAGCTCACCCCGGCTGGACGAGCGGCTCTCGGGGCCGCGATACGCGAGGCCCCGGGCGGTGAGGCGCCAGACGGCGGTTCGAGGATGGGCGGTCTCGACGAGGCGGACGAGGCCGTCCTCGCTGCCCTCGCGGCGGGGCGGCGACCGGTCCGGGCGATCCGCCTCCCCGAGGGGCGGGTGACGCCGCTCCGGCGCCTCCGGAGCCTCGAGCGCCGGGGGCTCGTCGGGCTTGCCTGGGAGCTGGGCGCTGCGACGGCGGGGCCGCGACTCGTTCGCTGGGCCCGGCTCACCGACGCCGGGCGGGTGGTCACCGCTGCCCTCGTGAGCCAGGAGGCTGCGGGTTCGCGCGATCGCATCGACGGCGCCACGGGAGGGCTCGGCGAGGGTCCTCGGGCTGGGGACGGTTTCTCGACGGGTGGGCTGGGTCTCGGCCGACCCCTCCTCACCCGGCCCCTCGGGCCTCGCCAGCGGGCGGCTCTCGCCGACCTCGGCCTCGCCGGCGAGGATGGCCTCGCCGCGGCGGACCTGGCGGACCGGCACGGTCCCGCCGCCCTGGCCGGTCTCGTGCGGCGGGGCCTCGTCGAGCTCGAGGTCCGGGTCGTCGAGCGGCGCCCCCTCGCTGGCCGATCGCCGGGTCCCCGGGGAGCTCGGCCACTCGGGTCGCCTCTCACCGAGGCTCAGGCGGCGGCCGTCGCAGCCGTCGAGCGGGCCATCGCAGCCCGCGACCCGACGCCGATCCTCCTCGAGGGCGTCACCGGGGCAGGGAAGACGGCGGTCTATGCTGCCGCCGCGGCCGCCTCCCTCGCCGCAGGCCGACCCGTCCTCGTCCTCGTCCCGGAGATCCCCCTCGCCCTCCCTCTCGTCGACCGACTCCGGCACGAGCTCGAGGCGTCGATCGCGGTCCTCCACTCCGGCCTCAGCGAGGGAGAACGAGCCGACGAGTGGCGTCGGATCCGGGCTGGGGGCGTCGAGGTCGTCGTCGGGACTCGGCTCGCCGTGGCGGCGCCTCTCGCCGAGGTCGGCCTCGTCGTCGTCGATGAGGAGCACGACCCGGCCTACAAGAGCGACCGAACGCCCCGCCTTCAGGCTCGGGACGTCGCCGTCGAGCTGGCCCGCCTGGCCGGAGCGGCCTGCCTCCTCGGTAGCGCAACGCCGGCCGTCGAGTCCGTCGGTCACGCCCGGAGCGGCCGCTACCGTCACCTCCGCCTGGCAGAGCGACCGGCCGGAGCTGCTCCCCTCGTGGAGGTCGTCGACCTTCGGGCCGAGCTCGCGGCAGGGAACCGGGGAATGCTCAGTGGCCGCCTCGCCGCCGCCCTGGGCGCCCTCGACCGGGCTGCGAGCGAGCAGGCGATCCTCGTCATCAACCGCCGGGGCAGCGCGTCGGTCGTCCTCTGCCGCGATTGCGGAGCGGCCCTCCTCTGTCCCGAGTGCACCCGGCCGCTCGTCTACCACCAGCTCGGGAGCGTCCTTCGCTGCCACATCTGTGGCCTCGCTCGCCCCATCGCCGACCGCTGTCCGACCTGCGGCTCGCCCCGGATCCGCTACCTCGGCGGGGGGACGGAGCGGGTCGAGCGAGAGGTCCGCGGCCGCTTCCCAGACCTCCGGGTCGGCCGCCTCGATCGCGACGTCACCGAACGGCGGGGGGCCGCGGCGGCCGTTGTCGATGCCTTCGCCGCGGGCGAGCTCGATGTCCTCGTCGGAACGAGCCTCGTCGCCAAGGGACTCGACGTCCCGGGGGTCACCCTCGTCGGCGTCGTCTCGGCGGACGTCGCCCTCAACTTGCCCGACGAGCGGGCTGCCGAGCGGACCTACCAGCTCCTCGTCCAGGCCGTCGGTCGCGCCGGCCGCGGCGAGCGTCCGGGGCGGGCGATCATCCAGACCTACCAGCCGAACCACCCGGTCATCGAGGCGGTGGCTGCGGGCTCGGCGGCGGCCTTCTACGACGCCGAGCTCGATCTCCGAGCGCGCTTCGGCTCGCCTCCCTTCGGGCGCTTGGCAAAGCTCGTCGTCGCCCTTCCCGATCGATCGGCGGCCCTCGCCGAGGCGGAGCGGCTGGCGGCCGAGCTTCGCGAGCGAGCGACCGGGCTCGGTTCGGCGGTGACGGTGAGCGGGCCAGCGCCGGCCTTCGTCCCCCGTCGGAACGGGCGTTGGCGCTTCGTCCTCGTCCTTCGGGGTCCGGACCCGGGGGTCGTCCTCGGCCGGCCGCCAGGTCCGCCCTGGTCCGTCGACGTCGACCCGGAGAGCACGCTCTGAGGGGGCCGCGGGGCTCCGAGCCCGGCCAGGATGGTGCCAGGGCGGCCGGGGGCTCGGGCACCCCGTCTGCCTCGAGACCCGAGCCCTGGCAGGTGTTGCATTGGATGCACGTGTCAGCACTCTCGGCCTCCGGCCTGGCGTTGGCTCGGTCGCTTCCTTGCATCGGATGGAACGGAGCGGCCGCCCTTGCCCAGTCCGGGTCCGCCCTTTGCACCGGGCGCAACGCCGCTCGCCTCGCCGGCCTCGAGATGTCGGACACGTGCATTGGATGCAAGGCGGCGGGCTGGGTTTGCACCGGGCGCAACGCCGCTCGCCTCGCCGCCCAGGACTTGACCCGATTTCGTGGACACTGAATTGTGTGCACGACCCAGGAGGTGTGGCATGGGCAGGAGATCGAAGTACTCGCCCGAGTTCCAGGCCGCCGCCGTCCGGCTCCTCGCCGAGCCCGGGGCGACGAACGAGTCGGTCGGCCGGGATCTCGGCGTCAGCCGGGAGACGATCCGGAGGTGGCGGATCCGCCTCGCAGCCGAGGCCGATCCCGAGGTCCGCCGGGCCCGCGAGGAGCACGCCGAGCTCGTCGCCCTCCGGCGCCGGGTGAAGGTCCTCGAGGAGGAGCGGGAGATCCTGGCAAAAGCAGCGGCCTTCCGCGCTCGGGAGACCGGGCGGCCGTCGTGACGAGGTACCGCTTCGTCGAGCGTGAGAAGGCCCACTGCCACCTCGCCACCCTCTGCCGGGTGCTCGGCGTCTCCCCGAGCGGGTACCGGGCCTGGGCCCGCGGGCCGGCAACGGGGCGGGCGACGGCCGACGCCGAGCTCCTCGCGGCGATCCGAGTGATCCACAAGAGGAGCCACGGGACGTACGGCTCGCCCCGGGTCCACGCCGCCCTCCGGACCGAGGGCCAGCGGGTCGGCCGCAAGCGGGTCGCCCGGCTCATGCGGGAGGCCGAGCTCGTCGGGGTCCACCGCCGGCGGCGGGTGACCCCGCTCCGGCGGCCCGCCCACCGGGCCGCGACGACGGCCCCCGATCTGGTCTGCCGGGACTTCACCGCAGCGGCCCCCGACCGGCTCTGGGTCGCCGACATCACCGATCTCCCGACCGGGGAGGGCCCGCTCCACCTCGCCGCCATCGTCGACGCCTTCAGCCGCCGGGTCGTCGGCTGGTCGATGGCCGACCATGTGCGGACGAGCCTCGTCCTCGCCGCCCTCGAGGCGGCCCTCGCCGCCCGCCAGCCCGGACCCGGCCTCGTCCACCACTCCGACCGGGGCACCCAGTACACGAGCCTCGCCCTCGGCGCTCGCCTCCAGGAGGCCGGGATCGCCGCCTCGATGGGTGCCCCCGGTACGGCCTACGACAACGCCCTCGCCGAGAGCTTCTTCGCCACCCTCGAGACGGAGCTCATCGACCGCTCGACCTGGGCGACCCGGGCCGAGGCTCGCCTCGCTGTCTTCGACTGGATCGAGCGCTTCTACAACCGGGTCCGGCTCCACTCCGGGCTCGGCTATCTCTCACCCGACGAGTTCGAGAGGAGGTACCGTTCCGAGCAGGCCAGCGCATGAAATCGACCGGCCACGAAAGCGGGGCAACTCCACCCCTCGGGACCCCTGGGTTTGCGCCTGCTGCAACATCCAAGAGGGAGTCCGCCGAGCTGGCGATGCCATCCCGGGGAGGGGCTCCCCGGCGCCCGCCAGGCCGTCACCCGGAGCGTCGCCTTCGCCAACCAGCTCCGTCTGGACGAGGAGGGCCTCGACACCCGCCGCCAGGCCGTCACCTCGAGCGCCGCGTTCGCCAACTGCCCGTGGCGCCCCTGAAAAGCTCTCCGCCAGCCTGCGAGGCGTGGTCGCCGTCGAGATAGCCGACTTCGGGCCAGCTGGCAGGTGCCGAATCGGGCGAGATGGGGGACAATGACGGTGTTCGCCAGAAAGGCTCGACGTCCGCCGGGTCTGAGATGGTCGCCGCGGGCGGCCCGGCCGGAGCCAGGCCAAGGGAAGCGCCAAAGGAGGCTGCCATGAGCGAGACGACACCGAGCACCGAGCACCAGAAGGAGTCCACCGGGCAGGGCTCGACGGAGGAATACGTCTGGAGGGGAGCCGACAGCGCCGCCGGCGGCGGCTCGAACGGCGAGGAAGCGAGCCGGGCGACGGCGAAGGAGTGGCTCGCCCAGCTCGAGCACATGATCGAGTCCCTGGCGACTCAGGCGGCGCCCGTCATCCGCCAGGTCGGAGCCAAGGCCGCCGAGCTGGCCGCCCTCGCCGCCGAGAAGGCCGGACCGATCGCCCACCGGGCCGCGGAGCTGACCGAGGTCGCCGGGGCGAAGGTGGCCGAACGGTCTCGACAGCTCGCCGAGGAGCTGCGCCGGGAGCGCGAGCCCGAAGCGCCTTCGACCGAAGCGCCGTCCGGTGAGGCCGCCGGGACGGGCGAGGGCGAGCCCGCGCAGAGCGAGGAAGGCGAGAGGCGGCCCGAGTGAGGGAGTTCCGTATACTCGGCCCATGAGCGTCCGACCCATCGTCCTCCTCGGCGATCCCCGTCTCCGCCTGAAGGGTCAGCCCGTGGACCGGTTCAACGCCTACCTCCACGAGCTCCTCGACGATCTGACCGACACGATGCGCCACGCGCCAGGCGTCGGCCTCGCCGCGCCCCAGATCGGCGAGCCCGTCCAGGCGTGCGTCATCGAGGTCGGCGAGCGTCTCTACGAGCTCGTGAACCCGCGGATCGTCCGCGCCGTCGGCGAGGATCGCGATCTCGAGGGCTGCCTCTCGATCCCGGGTTACGTTGCCTACGTCACCCGCAAGGAACGGGTCTGGGTCGTCGCCCAGAACCGCTTCGGCCGGAAGATCAGGGTGGCTGGCTCCGGGCTCCTCGGGCGGGCCCTTCAGCACGAGCTCGACCACCTGGAGGGGAAGCTCTACATCGACTACCTCGCCTCCCTCGACGAGCTCATCCCGGTTGGGACGGGCGACGAGGATGACGAGGTCCGCGAGGCGACCGAGGCGCTGGCCTGAGGGGCGAGGCAAGCGGCCGGGGAGTCGGCTCGAGGGCGCCGGAACCAACCGGGGCGCCGGAACCAACCGGGGCGCCTGCCCCCGTCCGGACGCTCTTCTTCGGGAGCGGCCCCTTTGGTCTCCCTGCCCTCGAGCGGCTAGCTGCCCGCCCTGACCTCCGTCTCGTTGCCGTCGTCAGCGCCCCGCCTCGGCCGGCGGGCCGCCACCGCCGGCCGACCCCTACCCCGGTCGCCGAGGCGGCCGTTCGACTCGGCCTCCAGCTCCTGACCCCGGCTCGGCTCCGAGCGCCCGAGGCTGTCGCGGCCATCCTTGCCCTGGAGCCCGAGCTGGCAGTCCTCGCCGACTACGGTCAACTCGTCCCGACGCCACTCCTCGAGCTCCGCTACGGCGCCCTCAATCTCCACCCGTCGCTCCTGCCCCGTCACCGCGGCGCGAGCCCGATCCAGGGGGCCATCCTGGCCGGTGACCCGGAGACGGGGGTCAGCCTCTTCCGGATGGACGCTGGCCTCGACAGCGGCCCGATCCTCGCTCGCCGCCGCGTCCCCATCGCGCCCGACGAGACCGCCGAGACCCTCGAGCGACGGCTCGCCGTCGTCGCTGCAGATCTCCTCGACGAGGCCCTTGGGCCCTGGCTCGAGGGTCGGCTCGCGCCGCAACCCCAGGTCGGCGAGCCGACGCTGACCCGGCCCCTCCGCCGGGACGACGGACGCCTCGATCCAAGCCGGCCGGCGGTCGAGCTCGAGCGTCGAGTCCGGGCCTTCCAGCCATGGCCGGGCACGTACCTGGAGACGGCCACCGGGAGGCTCCTCGTCCGGGCGGCGACGGTCGAGCCCTCGGTCCCGGGGGACGAGCCGGGCCGGCTCGTCGGGGCCGGCGACGGCCTTGCCTTGGCGACCGCCGAGGGCCGACTCCGTCTCCTCCTCGTTCAGCCGGCTGGCGGGCGGCTCATGACCGGTGCCGAGTACCGCCGCGGCCGGCCGGGTGTCGTCGGGGCACGGGTCGTCGGGGGGACGGCCGGGGTGGCCGAGGGTCGGCTCGCGACCACGGGCGAGCCAGCCGAAGCGGACGATGCCCGGCCGAGGGGCAGGGGGCGCCGGGAGGACGGGGCCCGCGGGGAGGCGAGGGACTCGGCGGACGGCGATCGCCGCCCGGACGACAGGGACGCCGCGGACCTGAGGAACGGCGCCGACGGAGCCTCGGTACGATGACCGCGTAGCGACCCATGGAGACGAACCTCGCCGACCCCCTCCCTCGAGCTGCTCCGCCGGCTCGGCCCGAAGCCGGGCTTCCGCCCGGCTTCGACCCCTCTCGGCCCCGCGGCGGTCTCGGTCTCGATCCTCGGCCGGGGATCGCCGGGCTTCGACCCGAGGAGGTCGAGGCCTGGGTCGTCGAGCGAGGGCTGCCCCGCTACCGGGCCCGCCAGATCCTCGACGCCGTGTGGCGGTCCTTCGCCCGGCTTCCAGAGGAGCTGACGACCCTTCCGGCCCCCCTCCGCCCCGCTCTCGCCGAGGCCTTCCGGCTCGACACGATCGTCGAGACCGAGGTCCGGCTCGCCGACGGCGGCCGGACCGAGAAGGCCCTCCACCGACTTTGCGATGGGGCCGTCGTGGAGTCCGTCCTCATGCACTACCCGGCCCGGCCGGGTCACCGGGAGCGGCATACCGTCTGCATCTCGAGCCAGGCCGGCTGTGCCGTCGGCTGTCCCTTCTGCGCGACCGGCGAGCTCGGCTTCGAACGCGACCTCGAGGCGGCCGAGATCCTCGACCAGGTCCGCGACGCGGCCCGGCGCCTTGCCCGGGAGGGGAGGCGGGTCACGAACGTCGTCTTCATGGGGATGGGCGAGCCACTCCTCAACCTCGACGCCGTCCTCGCCGCCGTCGACGCCCTGAACGACCCGCGTCGTTTCGGTCTCGGGGCACGGCGGATCACGGTCTCGACGAGCGGGGTCGTGCCCGGTATCCATCGTCTGACTGAGCTCGGCGCCCAGTTCACCCTCGCCGTCTCCCTCCACGCCGCCCGAGACCCCCTCCGCGACGTCCTCGTGCCCCTGAACCGGCGCTGGCCGGTCGGCGAGGTCGTCGCCGCCGCCCGAGAGCACGCCCGGGCGACCGGCCGCCGGGTGAGCTACGAAGTGACCCTCATCGCCGGGATCAACGACACCCCCGAGGACGCTGCTGCCCTCGCCGAGCTCCTCGCCCCCGAGCTCGCCCACGTCAACCTCATCCCGATGAACCCCGTCGCCCACACCCCCTGGGCGGCGAGCCCGCCCGAGGCCGTCGAGCGCTTCGCGGCGATCCTCCGACGGGCGGGACTCCCGGTCACCGTCCGGGCGAACCGGGGCGTCGAGATCGGTGCAGCCTGCGGTCAGCTCGCCGCCGAGCGGGCGGGTGCCCCGCCGCCGGCCGCCGTTCGACGGCGACGTGAGCGTCTCGTCCGGGCCTCGGCGGCCGCCCTCCGCTCGGCCCGAGCCTCGACCGGGGCTCAGCGCGAGGCGACCGTCCTTGCCCGGGAGCGGGGCTGAGGCGTGTCCGAGGAGCCCCGGGAGGCCGTCCGGCTGGCGGCCTCGATCCTCGACTCGAACCTCGCCAACCTTGCCCAGTCCGTCCGCCGCTGCGTCCGCGCCGGCGCCGATCGGATCCACCTCGACGTCATGGACGGGCACTTCGTGCCAAACCTCACCTTCGGTCCGCGGACGATTCGGGCGCTCCGGGCGGTGACCGACCTCCCTTTCGACGCCCACCTCATGATCGCCAACCCATCTCGCTTCGTCGACGAGTTCCTCGCCGCCGGCTGCGACTCGATCACGGTCCACGTCGAGATCGAGGAAGAGGTCGCCCCGACCCTCGAGCGGATCCGGGCTGCGGGCCGCCTGGCGGGCCTGGCGGTGAAGCCGGCCACGCCCCTCGAGGCCCTCGGTCCTTACCAGTCCCTCCTCGACATCGTCATGGTCATGACCGTGGAGCCCGGCTTCGGCGGCCAGCAACTCCTTCGCGACGTGGCCCGGGAGAAGCTGCCTCTCGCCGATCGCTACCTAGACCCGGCCTCCCCCGAGGGGGCCGTCCACGTCGACGGCGGGGTGAACGGGGAGACCGCCGAGCTCGTCGGGCGGCTCGGGGCGGACGTCCTCGTCGTCGGGTCCGCCCTCTTCCGACGGGGCCGGACGATGGCCGAGGAGATCGCCCGGATCAAGACCCTCGCTGAGGCGGGTCGACGGTCCGCCACGGGCCGGAGTCAGCGGGTTCGTCGGACGCTCGTGACCGCCGCCGACGGGGCCTGATCGGCGGGGATCGGGGTGCGCGCCCTCCTCCAGCGGGTCAGCCGAGCCGAGGTTCGGGTCGACGGCGAACGGCTCGCCGGGATCGGCCCCGGACTCGTCGTCTTCCTCGGCGTCGGTCCGGACGACGACGAGAGGACGGCCTCAGCCCTGGCTCGCCGGGTCGCCGAGCCCCGGATCTTCGAGGACGAGGCGGGTCGGACGAACCGCTCGATCCTCGAGGTCGGCGGGAGCGCCCTCGTCGTCAGCCAGTTCACCCTCTACGCCGACACCCGGCGGGGGCGCCGGCCGGGCTTCACGACGGCCGCCCCGCCCGAGGTTGCCGAACCTCTCTGGGCGGCCTTCTGTGCGCGCCTCGCTGAGCTCGGGGTGCCCGTCGAGCGGGGGCGGTTCGGAGCGGCGATGAGCGTCGAGCTCGTCAACGAGGGCCCCTTCACGATCTGGCTCGACACCGATCCCCCGGTCGGTCGAGGGGGACGAACGGGCGCCTGAGGATCACCGCCCGGATCCGGCTCCTCGGTCGTCGAGGCAGCCTTCTTCAGGATCAGCCCGGGCCCAGGCGCTCGGCCTTCAACTGGCTGTGGGCTACTCGGCGGTCCGGGCTGCCTTCGTCAGGGTCCGCGTGCAGCGGGTGCAGACGAGGGCCCGCTGCGGTCGGCCGTCGAGGACGATGAGGCGCGACTGGAGGTTCGGGCGGTAGCGGCGGTGGACGCGGACGCGGTTGTTCCCGGAGGACTGGGGGTTGAAGCCAGCCATCGCGACCTTGCCGCAGATGGCGCAGGTGCGAGCCATGGTGTCCTTTCGTCGGTCGGTGAGGCGAAGACGATCGTACCGGATCGGGGATCGGCAGACGGCCGCGTATGATACCAAACACGCCGCGCCCGACAGGTCTGGGCGTCGGCAACGGAACCGGATCGGCGAGCTCGACCCGAGCCGTGGCTCGCCCTTGGAGATGAGGTGTTCGACGTGCCCTCTGACCGGGTCCTCGTCACCCGGCAAGCGATCCTCGACGTCATCCGGACTGCCGCCCTCGGCTCGTACGGGGTGACCGGCTTCGCCGGCCGCCGACCCTGGTCACGGATCCTCGGTCGGCTCGGGCTCGTCGAGACGGGGATCCGCCTCTCGCGGCTGCCACGCCTCGAGGTCGACCTCGACCTCGAGGTCGCCGCCGGGCTCCCGGTCGCCGAGGTCGGCCGCCAGGTCGAGTCGGCCGTCCGCTACGCCGTCCGGCGCGCCGTCGGCCGGGACCTCGATCGACTGACGATCCACGTCCGCGGGCTGCGGATCGATCCATCGGGTCGCGGATCGGCGGGGCGAGGGACGCGCCCGGCCGAGGGCTCGCGGGCAGCGGCCACCGGCCCCGAGGGCCGATGACCCGGCGCGCGTGCGACGGATCGGGACTCCTGACCGCCTTCCGAGCCGCCGTCGCGAACATCGAGGCCCACGTCGAGGAAGTGAACAGCCTGAACGTCTTCCCCGTTCCTGACGGCGACACGGGCACGAACATGCTCGCCACCCTCCGCGCTGCCCTGGAAGAGGCGGAACGGGTCGAGAGCCGTGAGGCCGGTCGGGTCGCCGCGGCCCTCAGCTTCGGTTCCCTCATGGGTGCTCGGGGAAACTCCGGGGTCATCGCGAGCCAGATCATCCGGGGGGCGGCCGAGGCGCTCGCAGGGAAGCAGCGCTTCAACGCCCTCGACCTCGCCCACGCGCTGCGGGCCGGCGCGGAGGCCGCCTACGCTGCCGTGACCCGGCCCGTCGAGGGGACGATGCTGACGGTCGCCCGGGAGACGGCGGCCGCGGCAGTCGAGGCGGCCGAGGGGACGAACGACATCGAGGCGGTCCTCGTCGCCGCCACCGAAGCCGCCCGGGAGCCGGTCGAGCGGACACCCTCCCTCCTCTCGGTCCTCCGCGAGGCGGGGGTCGTCGACGCCGGTGGCCAAGGGCTCTACCGGATCCTCCAGGGCTTCCTCAAGGGGATCCTCGAGACGACCGCCCCCGAGGCCGAGCCCACGGTCGGGCGGGGCGTCCCCCGAGCGTCGGCCGTCGTCGCCCACGCCGACGAGGGCTACGGCTACGAGACGATGTTCCTCGTCGAGGCCCCGCCGGGCCGATCCCTCGACCTCGACGCCATCCGGGGCCACCTGGAGACGATCGGGGAGTCCGTCCTCGTTGCCGGCGACGCCCGAGCGGTGAAGGTCCACGTCCACAACGACCGCCCCGATGCCGTCCTCGCCTACGGCCTCTCGCTCGGCAGGCTGTCGCGGATCAGCATCGAGAATCTCGACCAGCAGGCCCGCGATGTCCGCGAGCGGCGAGCTGCCGAGTTCGCCGCCGGACCGGCTGCCACCGCGGCGCCGCTAGCTCCGTCGGGAGCGGGGACCCCGGTGGCCACCTCGACGGCGGCCGCCACGACGCCGCGCCCGACGACCCCGACGGAGGCACCGGCAGGGACGTCGGCGGGCGGCCCGGCGTCGACCGCTCCGGCTGCCGAGGAGCTCCTCGCCCTCGGGGTCGTCGCCGTGGCGGCCGGACCCGGTCTCGCCGCCGTCTTCGAGTCCTTCGGGGTGAGCGCGATCGTCGACGCCCAGAACGGCAACCCGAGCACCGGGGAGCTGAAGGCAGCGATCGACGCCGTTCCGGCCCGGGAGGTCATCGTCCTTCCGAACGACCCGAACGTCGTCCTCGCCGCTGAGCAGGTCGCCCGGCTCGTCGAGCGGCCCGTCCGAGTCGTCCCGACCCGGAACGCCGCCGAGGGCGTCGCGGCCCTCCTCGCCCTCGACCCGGCCCGGGATGCGACGGCGAACGTCGAGCCGATGACGAAGGCAGCCCGCTCGATCCAGTCCTTCTCGGTGACCCGAGCCGTCCGGACGGCGAAGGTGAACGGGCGCCGGGTCCACGCCGGGGAGCTCATCGTCCTCGGCGCCGACGACTGCCTCCTCGCTGCCGACCGCGACCTCGAGCGGGCCTTCCGGGCGGCCATGGCGGCCCTCCGACCGGGCTTCGAGCTCGTCACCCTCTACTACGGGGACGATGCCGACCTCGCCGAGGCCGAGGGGATCGCCCGCCTCATCTCCGACCTCGTCCCCGGGGTCGAGGTCGAGGTCGTCCACGGCGGGCAGCCCCATTACCGCTACCTCGTTGCGGTCGAGTAGGCGGGGCAGCCGCGAACCCGAGCGGCGGCCGGAGGTGGCGCGGCCGTCGGCGCCGGTCGGCGCCCGCGGGTCCCGGGGGGAGGCGATGGCCCCCGATCTCGACGCCCCCCTCGGCCGCACGGGCTTGCCCGGCGCTCCGCTCCTCGGGCGCCTCGGTCGGCGCCTCGGCCTCGAGCGGGCCCGGGACCTCCTCTTCCACCTGCCCCGTCGCTACCTCGACCTCCGGACCCTGAACTCGATCGCCGCCCTGGCGGGGCTCGAACCTGGCGGGCTCGTGGCGACCCGAGGCCGGATCGTCGACATCAGCGTCGGCCAGACCTGGCGGCGGGGCGTCCAGACGACCCGGGTCCGACTCGTCGACGAGACCGGTGAGGCCGAGGCCGTCTGGTTCGGCCGTCGCTTCATCGAACGGCGGCTCCGAGTGGGGGACTGGATCGTCGTGAGCGGGAAGCTGAAGCGGACCGGCCTCATCCCCCTCCTCGACAACCCGGAGTTCCAGCGCGACGACGGAGCGGCCCTCCTCCACGCCGGTCGCATCGTCCCCGTCTATCGGCTCACCGACGGGCTCACCGCTGTCCGCCTCCGGGTTGCCATGCGGGCTGCCCTCGACCGCTTCGGACGGCGCTACCCCGAGTACTTGCCGGCACCGATCCGGGCGGCCGAGGGACTCCTCGGGATCGAGGCGGCCCTCGAGGCTGCCCACTTCCCGGAGAGCTTCGAGGCTCGCGACGCGGCGATCGAGCGCTTCGCCTTCGACGAGCTCCTCGCCCTCCAGCTCGGGATGGTCGCTCGACGTCGAGAACGAGGCCGGGCGGCAGCGAGGCCGATCCGGGTCGCCGACGACGTCCTCGAGCGGCTTCGGACCTCCGTCGTCGCGGCCCTGAGCGAGCGAACAGGACGGCCCGTGGAGCTGACTCCCGACCAGCTGGCGGCGATCGAGGCGATCCGGGCCGACCTCGCCCGGCCCAGCCCGATGCTCCGGCTCCTCCAGGGTGACGTCGGCTCGGGCAAGACCGCCGTCGCGGCCGTTGCCCTCGGTCTCGCCGCCCTCGCCGGTCGGCAGGCCGTCCTCCTCGCCCCGACCGACCTCCTTGCCCGCCAGCACCTGGCCACCCTCGGCACCCTCCTCGCTGGGGTCGGCCTCGAGGTCGCCCTCTTCACCGGGTCGCTTCGGGCTCGGGCTCGAGACGAGATCCTCGCCGGTCTCGCCTCGGGGGAGGTGCGGATCGTCGTCGGAACCCACGCCCTCCTCGGCGAGGCGGTTGCCTTCCGCGACCTTGGTCTGCTCGTCGTCGACGAGCAGCACCGCTTCGGGGTCGAGCAGCGGGGACGGCTCGAGGCTCGGGCGGGCGATGGCTCGCCCCACGTCCTCCTCATGACCGCAACCCCGATCCCGAGGACCCTCGGCCAGGTCTTCTATGCCGACCTCGACGTCTCCGACCTCCGAACCCCGCCCGCCGGGCGACGGCCGATCCGGACGGCGATCCGCCATCCGAGCGAGCTCGACCGGGTCTGGGACTTCGTCCGAAGCGAGGCGGCGGCCGGCCGGCGGACCTTCGTCGTCGTCCCCCTCATCGGGCCGAGCGAGGCTGCTGCGGGAGAGGGGGGCGCCGAAGGGACGACGGGAGCCCTCGAGGCGACGGAGCTCGGGCTCCTCGAGCCCGACGATCCCGACGCCCTGCGGGCCTGGGCGGCGGCCGCCGAAGCCGAAGCCCGGCGCCTGGGTGCGCTCCTGGCGCCCTTGCGGGTCGGCCTCGTCCACGGTCGGATGCCGGCTCTCGAGCGGGACGCCGTCATGGCCGACTTCCGGGACGGGCGCCTCGACGTCCTCGTCGGGACGTCGGTCATCGAGGTCGGGGTCGACGTCCCCGAGGCCTCGGTCATCGTCATCGAGGGCGCCGATCGCTTCGGTCTGGCCCAGCTCCACCAGCTCCGGGGTCGGGTCGGCCGGGGGGCGGCGGCTTCCTACTGCGTCCTCGTCTCCGATGCCGCGCCGAGTCGGGCGGCCTGGGACGACCTCGTCGAGGGGAAGCGGGAGCCGGCCTCGACGGCCCAGGCGCGCCTCGTCGAGGTCGTCCGCTCGAGGGACGGCTTCGCCCTCGCCGAGCGGGACTTCGAGCTCCGGCGTGAGGGAGACGTCCTGGGCCTCAGTCAGAGCGGGCTGCCCCGTCTCCGGGTCGCCTCGCTCGCCCGGCCCGAGCACCGTTCCCTCGCCTCCCGGGCGCGCGGTCACGCCGAACGCCTCCTCGACGAGGACGGCCGGCTCCAGCCCGGCCACGAGGCGCTGGCGAAGGAGCTCGCCTCCGGCTGGCTCCGGCACGTCCACCGAGCCGAGCCGGCGAGCGGCGTCTAGGACTCGCCGTGGCGGCGGAGGAGCAGGGGACTGGCCGCGGCGGGCGCCGGCGGGCGGGGCTGGAGCGGAGCGTGGCGGGAGGTCGGAGCGGGGCGAGAGGTCGGGCGACGCCGGCGGGGCGGGTCATCGCCGGCCGAGCCCGAGGGCTCCGACTCGTCGGCCCGGGAGTCGGGACGCGACCCCTGAGCGATCGGGTCAAGGAGGTCCTCTTCGGCATCTTGGAGCCCGAGCTGTCCGGGGCCCGGGTCCTCGACCTCTTTGCCGGCAGTGGCGCCGCCGGGATCGAAGCCCTGAGCCGAGGGGCGGCACGGGTGATCTTCGTCGACCGGTCGGCAGCAGCCTGCTCGAGCGTGGCGGCGAACCTCGCTGCGACCGGTCTCGGCGGCCCTGGAGCGGCGATCCGCCGGCGGGAGGTCCTCGCCTACCTCGTCGAGGAGGCCGGTGCCGAGGGCCCCTTCGATCTCGTCTTCGTCGACCCGCCCTACGACGAGCCTGGCCTGGCGTCGGCGACCCTCGAGCGCCTTGGCTCGGGAGCGGTCCTGGCGCCCGGGGCGCTCGTCATCGTCCGGACCTTCTGGCGGACGACCCTCCCGGGGCGGGTCGGGCTGCTACGATCGGAACGCCAGCGGCGGGTCGGCGAGAGCGTCCTCGCCTTCTACCGCTTCGAGCCCACGACGAGCCAGGAGGCTGGATGAAGGTCGCCGTCTACCCCGGATCCTTCGATCCGATCACGAACGGGCACCTCGACGTCGTCCGACGAGCCCTTGGCGTCTTCGACCGCCTCGTCGTCGCCGTCCTCGAGAACCCCCGCAAAGATCCGGTCCTCGGTCTCGAGGACCGGGTCGCCATCATCCGCCAGGCCCTGGCCGAGACGCCGGACCTCGACACCGAGCGGATCGAGGTCCGGAGCTTCGACGGCCTGACGGTCGAGTTCTGCCGACTCGTCGGGGCCCGCTTCATCGTCCGCGGCCTCCGGGCGGTGAGCGACTTCGAGGTCGAGCTCCAGCTCGCCCACAACAACCGTCGCCTCGCCCCGGAGGTCGACACCGTCTCCTTCATGACGGCCCTCGAGCACGCCTACGTCAGCTCGAGCCTCGTCAAGGAGATCGCCCGCTTCGGCGGGGACGTCGACGACATGGTCCCCCCGGCTGCCGCTGCCGCCCTGGCACGGGTCTTCGCCGCCGGTCGCTGACCGCGTCACCGCGGCGGCGTGCGATAATCCGGCACGGAGCCAGCCCGGTCGGCTCGTCGCGAAGTGGAGGGACGCCCCATCGACATCATCTTCCTCGTCGAGCGGCTCGAGTCGCTCATCGCGAACGGTCGGCGGCTGCCCCTGACGAACAGCGTCGTCATCGACCAGGAGGCCGCCCTGGCCCTCATCGACGAGCTCCGTGCCGCCGTCCCCGAGGAGGTCCGCCAGGCCCGACGGATCAACGAGGAGGGCGAGCGGATCCTCGAGCGTGCTCGGAGCGAAGCGGAGGCGGTCCTGGCTCGGGCCCAAGAGCAGGCTGCCCTCCTCATCGAGGAGCGGGGCCTCACCCGGGCGGCCGAGGAGGAGGGTCGCCGGATCGTCGCCCGGGCCGAAGCCGAGGCGGCCGAGATCCGGCGCGGCGCCGACGAGTACGCGGCGTCGACCCTCGTCGCCCTCGAGGGGGAGCTCGTCCGGACTCTGGAGAGCGTCCGGAAGGGGATCGCCGTCCTCGATGCCCGGGGTGCGCGGGCCACCGCGCCGCCGGCCCCGGCCCTCGAGGAGGACGCCGAGGAGGGCTCGGAGCGCCCGACGCCGGTCCGGCCGTGAGCCGGCGGCGGCCTCGGCCGGTCGAGATCCTCACCTTCCCCCTGGCCGGTCTCCTGGCCGAGGGGCCTGGGAGCCAGCGCGCCTTTCGGATCGCCGCCGTCGTCATCCCCCTCGACGAGCCCCTCGAGCTGGCCGAGCCGATCGAGGGCGTCCTCCGGGTCAGCCGGACGAACCGCGGCCTCCTCGTCGACGCTCGACTCCAGGCCAGCCTCCGGGAGGTCTGCAGTCGCTGCCTCGCCGAGATCGAGGTCCCCCTCGAGCTCGAGATCAGCGAGGAGGTCCTGCCCTCCGTCGACCTCTTGACGGGCCTCCCCCTCGACACGACGAGCGAGCCCGACGTCGAGCGGCTGACGACCGGGCACGAGCTCGACTTCGGCCGGCTCGTGAGAGCCGCCATCGCCCTCGCCGAGCCGATTGCGCCCCTCTGCCGGCCCGACTGCCCGGGCCTCTGCCCGGTCTGCGGCGCTCTCGCCGTCGCCGGTCACGGCCACCCCGACGAGGCCGTCGATCCTCGTCTCGCCCCGCTCCTCGACTGGCAGCCGGTCGACGCAGAGGCGGTGACCGACTACACTCCCCCTGACCGTCCCGCGCCGGCTCGCCGGCGCCGGTGAGGCGACCCCCGACCTCGTCCCGAGGTTCGTCCCTGCAATCCGAGGAGCAAAGCGAGTAGACCATGGGTGTCCCAAAGCGAAAGGTGTCGCGTGCCCGCCAGGGCGAGCGGCGGAGCCACCTGGCCCTCCGGCCGCCGCGGCTCGTTGAGTGCTCGCACTGCCACGAGCGGCGCCTGCCCCACCACGCCTGCCCGAACTGCGGCTACTACCGCGGCCGGCCGGCCGTCGAGATCCGGCAGCGGACGAAGCCCGAGCAGCCTGCGTCCTGAGGCAGTCGCCGGTCGGCGGACGCTCGTCGGAGTCGGGGCATGACGGACGTCGGTGAGCGTGGTCCCGTCCGGATCGCCGTCGATGCCATGGGCGGCGACCACGGTCCGGGCGAGGTCGTCCCGGCCGCCCTCGACTACGCCGAGGCCCACCCGACCGACCGCCTCCTCCTCGCCGGTCGTCCCGACGCCATCGCTGCCGCGGCGGGGCGCGCGCTGCCGCCGAACGTCGGCGTTGCGCCGGCGCGGGAGGTCATCGGCATGGACGAGCACCCGGCCCTCGCCCTCCGGGAGAAGAAGGACGCCTCGATCCTCGTCGCCGTCGACCTCGTCCGCCGCGGCGAGGCCGACGCCGTCGTCACCGCCGGCCACACCGGAGCCGGGATGGCTGCTGCCGTCCTCCGCCTCGGGCGGCTGCCGGGCGTCGACCGACCGGCCCTCGCCGTCCAGATGGTGACCGAATCGGGGCCCTTCGTCTTCCTCGACATCGGCGCCAACCCCGACTCGACGGGCGAGCACCTCCACCAGTACGCCCACATGGGGGCCATCTTTGCCGAGCGCGTCCTCGGCGTGCCGAACCCCCGGGTCGCCCTCCTTTCGATCGGCGAGGAGAAGGGGAAGGGGGACAGCCGGATCGCCCGGGCCACGGAGCTCCTCGACCGCTCGGGCTTGAACTTCGTCGGCAACGTCGAGGGCAAGGACCTCGTCCGGCACCTGGCCGACGTCGTCGTCTGCGATGCCGTCGTCGGGAACGTGACGATCAAGTTCTTCGAGGGCCTCTCGGGCTTCATCTTCGACCTCCTCCGGCGCGAGCTCCGGCGGCCGCCCCGAGGGCCTCTCGCCTACCTCCTCCTCCGACCGGGGCTCGAGCGGATCCGAGCCATCTTCGACTACGAGCGGGTCGGCGGGTCTCCGCTCCTCGGGGTCCAGGGCGCCGTCATCATCACCCATGGCCGCGCCCGTCGGCGGATGATCCGCTACGCCATCGAGGTCGGGGCGGAGACGGCTCGGCGACGGATCCCGAGTCTCATCAGCGAACGCCTCGTCGGCCTCGCTGCCGGGCCTCGCTCCCTCGAGGTGAGCCGGTCGTGACGGCGTCGCGGCGAGGACGGAGCGATCCCCCGGCCGGAGTCGAGCCTGGAGTCGAGGCTGGAGCCGACTCCCTCTCCGCCAGGGCTGCGGAGGCCAGGCTGGCCGGGAGTCGACCTGGCGTGACGGGGCGCGGAGCGGATCCAGCCGGACGAGGGGCCGGGCCGGCGGCGCGAGCCGGGATCGACGTCAGCCAGAGCGTCGTCGTGGCGACGGCTCGACTGGCGGCCCGTGAGGTCAAGGGCGTCCTTCGTCTCGGCCGCGGCGGGTCGCCCATCCGGCGGCTCCTTCGGCCCAGCCGGGCCGTCGAGATCTCGCCTGGGAGCCACGGCCTCGCCCTCCGGCTCGTCGTCGTCGCCCGGGCGGGCCAGCCCCTCGGCGAGGTGGGGCGAGCCGTCGCCCTCGCCGTCCGGGGAGCCGTCGAGCGAGTCCTCGGGCTCGAGGTCGAGACGGTCACCGTCGTCGTCGACGGGGTCGCGGGATGACCCGCCCGGCGGCGGGGCCGGGTGGACGGGCCGCCGATCGGATCCGGGCCCTGCGGCACGGCCGGCGGCTCGCCCTCTCCGCCCTCTACGAAGCCGAGTTCGGGCAGCGGACGGCGACGGCCGCCCTCGAGCGGCTCCTCGAGAGCGAGGCGGATCCGCGGACGGCTGCCCTCGCCCGCTCGATCGTCGAGGCGGTCCGTCGCCAACGGGACGTCATCGACGCCCGGATCGAGGCCCTCGCCCCGCAGTTCCCGGTCGTCACCCTCGCTCCGATCGATCGCGCCATCTTGCGTGGCGCCGTCGGCGAGGTGCTACACTCCGGCACGACGCCGGCCCGGGTGGCGATCGCCGAATGGGTCGAGCTGGCCCGCGTCTACAGCGGAGACCCACTGCGGCGCTTGCTGAACGGTGTGCTGGGCCGGATCGCCGACGAGATCGCCGTCGACCCGACCTCGCCGGTGGTGCGTCCTGACGAACCGACGAGCGACCGCCAATGAACGGCCATCCCACCACGGAGGAGGGAGACAGTTGTCGACCACGTACGAGCGCCTGAAGAAGATCGTCGTCGAGCAGCTCGGCGTCGACGAGTCCGAGATCACCCCCGAGACGTCCTTCGTCGACGACCTGAACGCCGACTCGCTCGACCTCGTCGAGCTCATCATGAGCCTCGAGGAGGAGTTCGGGACCGAGATCTCCGACGAGGACGCCGAGAAGATCCGGACGGTCCAGGACGCCGTCGACTACATCGACGAGCACCTCCGCTCGTAGGTCGGCGCACGACGGGTCGATGGCCTCGGCGGCTGCCTTCGCCGCCCGTCTCGGTTTGCCGGTCGCGAACCTCGACCTGCTCGAACAGGCCCTCGTCCACGCCAGCTACCTCCACGAACACCCCGGCGCCGCCGCCGGCCACAACGAGCGCCTCGAGTTCCTCGGCGACGCCGTCGTCAACCTCGTCGTCTCCGAGGCCCTCTACAGCCGTCATCCTGGCGACGACGAAGGCCTCCTTTCGGCCCGGCGGGCGGCGATCGTCAGCACCGGCGGCCTCGCCCGGCTCGCCGCCCGGATCGGGCTCGGTGACGAGCTCCGCCTCGGCGAGGGCGAGGCCCAGCGCGGTGGCCGCCGGCGCCCGTCCCTCCTCGCCTCGGCCTTCGAGGCCCTTGCCGGCGCCCTCTACCTCGATCTCGGCTTCGGGCCGACCCGGGACTGGCTCCTCACCCTCCTCGAGCCCGACCTGACCGCCGTCGACCTGCCGGGGAGCGTCCTCAAGAGCCCGAAGAGCCGCCTCCAGGAGTACACCCAGCGACGGAGCGGGGCCCGGCCCGTCTATCGGGTCGTCGAGGCGACCGGACCCGACCACGAGAAGCTCTTCCGGGTCGTCGTCGAGGTCGACGGCCAGGTCGTCGGAGTCGGAGCGGGCCGCTCGCGGCGCGACGCCGAGACGGGGGCGGCGGAGGCGGCCCTCGAGACCCTTCGGCGCCGGAGCGCCGAGCTCGGGCGCGGAGACGAGGCGGCCGAAGCCCCGCGAGACGACGCCGATCCCGAAACGCCACCGGCCGTCCCGGGATGAGCGGCGCCCGCCTCCTCGCCCTTCGCCTCCAGGGCTTCAAGTCCTTTGCCGAGCCGACGGTCGTCGAGTTCGGCCCGGGGATCAGCGCCGTCGTCGGCCCGAACGGGGCCGGGAAGAGCAACCTCGTCGATGCCCTCCGCTGGGCCCTCGGCGAGCAGGGTCGGTCGCTTCGGATCCGGAAGGCCGAGGACGTCATCTTCGCCGGTTCGGAACGCCGGGCGGCCCTCGGGATGGCCGACGTGACCATCGTCCTCGACAACGCCGACCGGCTCCTCCCCGTCGACTACGCCGTCGTCGAGCTCGGCCGGCGGCTCTACCGTTCCGGCGAGAACGACTACCTGCTGAACCGGACCCGGATCCGCCTCCGCGACCTCGTCGACCTCCTCGATGCCGCCCACCTCGCCGAGAATGCCTTTCTCTTCATCGGCCAGGGCCTCGTCGACCAGGCCCTCGCCCTCCGACCCGAGGAGCGACGCCCCCTCTTCGAGGAGGTCGCCGGGGTTCGGCGCCACGAGCGGCGGCGCCGCCGGGCCGAGGAGCAGCTCGCCGAGGCCGAGGCGAACCTCGTCCGCGTCAGCGACCTCGTCGCCGAGCTGCGGCCCCACGCCCGGCGTCTCGCCACCCAGGCCGAGCGCCTCGCCGTCCAGAGCAGCGTCCTTCGGGAGCTCGCCGAGATCCTCCTCGCCGATGCCCACCGCCGCTGGGCCGAGGCAGCGACGAGGGTCCGGACAGCCCGCGCCGAGCGCGAGGCGGCAGAGGCGGCCCTCGGGGCCGCCGTCGCTGCCGCCCGGTCGGGCGAGGACGAGGCGGCGCGGCTGCGAGCCACGGTCGAAGGGCTCGGCGCAGCCATTGAGGAGCGCCGACGCGAGCACGAGGCAGCCCAGGCAGCGGTGACCGCCCTCCGGCTCCAGGAGGCCCGCCAGGCCTCGGAGGTCGAGGCCCTCGATCGGGAGCGAGCGCGCCTGACCGCGGCGGCAGCGGCGGCGCGATCCGAGCTCGAGGCGACGGCCGCCGCCCTCGCCGAGGCGATCCCCGAAGCCGACGACGACACTGCCGCCGCCCTCGCCGCCGTCGAGCGAGCCCTCGCCGATGCCCGGGCCGAACTCGACCTCCTCCGTCGGACCCAGACCGCCGAGGACGAGCGGCGGGCGGCGATGGAGCGAGCCGAGGCCCTCCGGCGAGCCGAGGCCGAGGCGGCCCGTCGGCGCCGAGACGACCTCCAGCGCCGGTTCGCCGAGACCGAGGGGACCCTCGCCGAGCTCCGGGCCCAGCTCGCCGCCGCCGTCGAGGAGCGGGAACGGCTCGAGCGCGCCGTCGAGGGGGCGAGGGGCGCCCTCGAGGCGGCGGGCGCGGACGCGGCGACGGCCCGGGCGGCGACGGCGGCGGTCGAGGCGGAGCTCGCCACGGTCGAGGCGGCCCATCGCGAGCGGCTGGCGGCAGCGACGGGGATCCGGGCCCGCCTCGCCGAACTCGAGCAGCTCGTCGGCCGGGACGCGCGCGCGAGGAGGCTCGCCCCAGGCGACCGCGCCCTCGTCGCCGGCCTCGAGGTCCCGGAGGACTTCCGGGCTGCCGTCGCCGCCGCCCTCGGGGACCTCGTCTCGGCCGCCGTCGTCGGCGCCTCGGAGCTCCCGGGGCTCATCGGCGGTGGTCGGAGCGACGGGGTCTACGTCGTCGACGATTGGCTCGCTGCTCCGCCGGCGACGGAACGGCTGGCTGTCTCGGTCGGTAGGTCGGATGACGCCGAGCCGGCGTCGCGGGCGTTCCTGGCCAGGGTCCGGGCGGCGGGCGGCGGTCGTCTCGCCGACGTCGTCGACGGAGTGCGGGGGGACCTCGCTCGAGGTCTCCTCGCCCGGACGGTCTGGGTCCCGAGCCATGACGCGGTCCTCAGTCTCGGGCCGCCGCCACCCGGTTGGACCATCGTCAGTCGCGACGGCCAGCTCCGTGTCGACGGCCCGCGCCTCCGGGTCGGTGACCCGGATCCACGCCTCGAGCGGCAGGCCGCCCTCGAGGCTGCCCGCCGGGAGCTGACCGGCCTCGAGGCCGAACTGGGAAAGCTCGACGAGCGACGCCGAGCTGCCCGGCTGAGAGTCGAGGCGGCACGGTCGTCCGAGCGGGCGGCGGAGACCGCCGCTGCTCGCGTCGAGGTCGAGGCGCGGGCGGCCACGAGGGCTCTCGACGGGGCACGACGCGAGGTCGAGCGGCTCGAACGGGACGTCGCCTGGCAGGCGGCCCACCTCGAGCGCCTCGCGGCGGCCCTCCGCTCGGCGGAGGAGACGGTTCGCGACCTCAGCGTCCCCTCGGTCGAGGCCGGCGAGCCCCGACCGGGATCGACCGCCAGCACGAGCGACCTCGAGGTCGAGGTCCGCCGGCGGGAGACGGCCCTCGGCGAGCTCGACCGTCGACGGGCGGCGCTCGCTGCTCGACTCGCCGAGACCGAGGCCGCTCGCCGAGCTGCCGAGGCTCGCCGGGCCCGGGCGGAGGTGACCCGTGAGCAGGCCGCGGCGAGGCTGGCCGAGATCCGGTTGGCGGAGGCTGAGCTCGACGCTCGAGCGGCCGAGCTCAGCCGGGCGCGGGAAGGGCTCGCTGGCGAGCTCGCCCGGGCCGAGGCGCGGGAGCGAGATGCTCGAGCGGCCCTCGAGGCGGTCCGGGCGAGCATCGAGGCGGAGCGGTCCCGGCTCGCTGGCGTCGAGGCCGACCTCCTCGCCCGGCGCGAGGCCGTCCGGGCGGCCGAGGACGCCTACCGGCGGGCGGAGTCGGCCGAGGTCGAGGCCCGGCTCGCCCTCGACGCCTGTCGGGAGCGGGTCGTCCTCGACCTCGCGGGGCTCGGTGACCAGGCGGAGGCGATCCTCGCCCCGATCGTCGGTGACGTGAGCCGAGCGGAGTGGACCGGCGAGGCGGTGAGAGTCGCCGAGGGAGGGGCTGGGGGAACCTCGGAGGGGCGGGCGGAGCCGGTCGACGCGTCGCTGTCGGGGCCCGACGATTTCGGCGAGGTTGGCGGGAGGGGCCCGTCGGGCTGGCTCCAGGCCGCCGTCGACCGTCTCACCGCGAGCTGGGAGGCGAAGGAGCCGCCCGCAGAGGGCCCGCCGGTCCGCCGGATCGCCCAGCTCCGGCGGCGTGTCGCCGAGCTCGGCGCCGTCAATCCCTTCGCGGCCCAGGAGTACGCCGACGTGAAGGCCCGCCTCGAACGGCTCGAGGCCCAGGAGGCCGACCTGCGAGGGGCCATCGAGGGGACCCGGCGCCTCATCGGCGAGCTGAACGAGCTCGTCGCCCGTCAGTTCACGACGACCTTCGAGGCCCTTGGGGCGGCCTTCGAGCGGCGCTTCCGGCAGCTCTTTGGCGGCGGCCAGGCCCGCCTCCTCCTGACCGAGCCCGGCGACCTCGCCACGACGGGGATCGACATCGTCGCCCGTCCCCCTGGCAAGAGGCTCCAGCCCCTGGCGATGCTCTCCGGCGGCGAGCGGGCTCTGACCGCCGTCGCCCTCCTCTTCGCCATGCTCGAAGTGCGGCCGGTCCCCTTCTGCGTCCTCGACGAAGTCGACGCCGCCCTCGACGAGGCGAACATCGGCCGCTTCCGGTCGGCCCTCCGGGAGCTGGCCGCGACGACCCAGTTCGTCGTCATCACCCACAACCGTGGGACGATCGAGGAGGCCGACGCCCTCTACGGCGTCACCGTCGGCGACGACTCCGTCAGTCGGGTCATCAGCCTCCGTCTCGACGAAGCCCGCGACCTCGCTGCCCAGGGCCAGGCGGCGAGGGCCGGCCGCTGATCTCGCCGTGGGGACCGATCGGCTGACGGCCGGGCTGACCCGGAGTCGAAGTGGCTTCGTCGCCCGTCTTCGGGCCCTCCTCGGGGCGGGCGACGACGAGGCGGCCGTCTGGGAGGAGATCGAGGAGACCCTCATCCTCGGTGACGTGGGGCCGACCCTTGCCGCGGAGGTCGTCGCCCGGGCCCGGCGCCACGGTCGAGATGAGTCCGCCGAGACGGCTGTCCGACGCGAGCTCCGGGCCCTCCTCGTCCCGCGGACGGAGCCCTACGACCCCCTCCGGCCAGCCGTCCCGGGCGGGCCGGCGGTCATCCTCGTCGTCGGGGTAAATGGGAGCGGGAAGACGACGACGATCGGCAAGCTCGCCCATCGCTTCCGGGCCGCGGGGCAGCGGGTCGTCCTCGCCGCCGCCGACACCTTCCGGGCGGCGGCGATCGAGCAGCTCGGGGCCTGGGCCGCCCGGGCAGGCGTCGAGATCGTCGCCCACAGTCCGGGGTCGGACCCCGGCTCCGTCGTCTACGATGCCCTCGACGCCGCCGTCGCCCGGGGAGCCCGGGTCGTCATCGCCGACACCGCCGGGCGCCTCCACACCCGGGTCAGCCTCATGGACGAGCTGGCGAAGGTCCGGCGGGTCGTCGAGCGGCGACTGCCCGGGGCTCGACCCGAGGTCCTCCTCGTCCTCGACGCGACGACCGGCCAGAACGGCCTGGCTCAGGCGACGGCCTTCGCCGAGCACGTCGGCCTGACCGGGGTCGTCCTGACGAAGCTCGACTCGACCGCCAAGGGCGGGATCGTCTTTGCCATCGAGCACCGGCTCGGCGTGCCCGTCCGCTTCGTCGGGGTGGGGGAGGGGATCGAGGACCTCCTCGACTTCGACCCCGACGCCTTCGTCGAGGCGCTCTTTCGCTGACCTGCCGATCGGGCCGGGCCCGCCCGCCCTGGCGGTGCCCCGGTCTCGATCGAGGCGGCCCTCTCGGCACCGTTCCCGGTTCGTCCGAGCCCGGCGACGCGACGGCCGGAGGTCGGCCCCGGGATCGGGTACACTGCCGGCGCCCCGCCGGCGTCGCCGCCGACCGCCCCGTCGGGCGAGCGATGCGGCCCGCCGCAGGAACGGAAACGATGTTCGAGACCCTCACCGAGCGCCTCGGGCGCACCATCGCCAACCTGACCGGCCGTGGCCGGGTCAGCGAGGCCGACGTCGACGCTGCCCTTCGCGAGGTCCGCCTCGCCCTCCTCGAGGCCGACGTGAACTTCCGGGTCGCGAAGGACTTCGTGGCTCGGGTTCGCGAGCGGGCGATCGGGGCCGAGATCCTCGAGACGCTCACCGCCGGCCAGCAGGTCGTGAAGATCGTCCACGAGGAGCTGACGGCCCTCCTCTCGGTCGGCGAGCGGACCTTCAGCCTCCGCGGCCAGCCCGCCATCGTCCTCCTCGCCGGGCTCCAGGGCTCCGGGAAGACGACGACCGCCGCGAAGCTCGCTCGCCACGTCGTCCGCCTCGGCCGCTCGCCCCTCCTCGTCGCCGCCGATCCCTATCGGCCTGCGGCGGCGGACCAGCTCGAGGTCCTCGGCCGGAGCCTCGGCGTCCCCGTCCACCGCTCCGAGGCCGGCGCCCCGGTCGAGGCCATCGTCGAGGCCGGGCTGATGACGGCCCGGCGGACTGGTCGCGACGTCGTCATCGTCGACACTGCCGGGCGCCACACCCTCGACGAGGAGCTCATGGCCGAGATCGGGGCCCTGGCGGCTCGTCTGCGGCCCTCGGAGGCCCTCCTCGTCGTCGACGCCATGACCGGGCAGGAGGCCGTCCACGTCGCCGAGGCCTTCGCGGCGGCAGTCCCGCTCACGGGCCTCGTCCTGACGAAGGTCGATGGCGACGCTCGGGGTGGCGCTGCCCTCTCGATCGGGGCCGTGACGGGCCTCCCGGTGAAGTTCCTCGGGACGGGCGAGCGGCTCGACGCCCTCGAGCCCTTCCACCCCGACCGCCTCGCCGGCCGGATCCTCGGCATGGGCGACGTCCTCACCCTCATCGAGCGGGCCCAGGAGGTCGTCGACGCGAAGGCGGCGGCCCGCCTGGAAGAGCGGCTCCGGACGGCGAGCTTCACCCTCGACGACATGCTCGAGCAGCTCCAGCAGGTCCAGCGGATGGGCCCCCTCGGCCAGGTCCTCTCCCTCATCCCGGGCCTCGGTGGCCTGGCGAAGGAGGCCGAGGCGGCCGTCGACCGCGGTGAGCTCCGGCGGACGGAGGCGATCATCCGCTCGATGACACCCGAGGAGCGACGGGACCCCTCGATCCTCAACGCCTCCCGGCGGCGGCGGATCGCGGCGGGCTCGGGGACGACTCTGACCGACGTCAACCGCCTCATCAAGCAGTTCACCGAGCTCCGGAAGGTCATGCGCCAGGTTGCCGCGGGCGGCCGGAAGGCACCCCTCCTCTTCGGACGGCGCTGAGGTGGCGCCGAGATGGACGCCGAGTCGGAGGCCGCGATGAACGACGACACCCCGGTGGGACCCGAGGCGGCAGCGGCCGCTGACACGGCCGGGGCGAGCCTCGACCCTCGTCCCGCCGCCTGGCGTGGGTGGGGTCGGTGGATCCTGGCGACGGCAGTCGCGACCCTCGTCATCGTCGCCTCGGCGGCCGTCGCCCTCCTCCTCACTGCCGGGGCGGGACCGTCGGGCCTCCTGGCCCATGTCCCAGCCGACAGCGTCGCCTACGCCGAGTTCCGCCTCGACCTGCCGGGCGACCAGCGGCGGCAGGTCGGGCGGTTCCTCGCCCACTTCCCGGGCTTCGACGACCAGAGCCTCCTCGAGGCGAAGCTCGACGACCTCTTCGAGCGGGCTCTCGGGGCCGCCACGGAGGGCCGGGTCCATTGGAGCGGCGGGGTCGACACCTGGTTCGGCGGAGAGGCGGCCGTCGTCCTTCGAGCCCTCCCCGAGCCGGCCCGGGGCGCGAGGGGAGCGAGCCCCCTCCTCCTGGCGAACGTCCGCGACCCGGCGGCGGCGTGGGCCTGGTCGACGGCGACCCTCGACGCCCTCGGGCTGTCGTGGACTCGGGACTCGATCGCCGGAGTCGACGTCCTCCGCGTCGGCGGGAGCGTCGAGCCGAGAGCCATCGCCGTCACCGACGAGGTCCTCGTCGGGGGCCTCGAGGTCGACGTCCGGGCCGTCCTCGAGACGGAGGCAGGGGAGAGCCTCGCCGCCCAGGCCGATCCGAAGGCCGCCCTCGCCGCCCTCCCCGCGGACCACGTCCTCTGGCTCTACGTCGACGGTCGTGCCGGTCGCGAGTGGCTGGCGAGGGTCGGCGCCGGTCTCGCTCCGGGGGTCGGGAGCGTCGAGGGCGACCTCCTCGGCTTGGGACTGCCAGAGTGGCTGTCGGTCGAGCTCCGGTTCGACGGCGACGACCTCGTCGTCGAGGCGGCGGCGCCCCTCGGGGCGGCGTCACCGGGGCCGACCCTCTCGAAGCGCCTCGCCGAGGCTGTCCCCGCCGAGACCCTTGCCTTCGTCGGCGTCGCCGGAGTGGGCGCCACCCTCATCGAGCGGGTCGAGGAGCTCCGAGCCGACCCGACTTTTGGGCCGACCGTCGAGGAGGTCACGGCGGCCCTCGACCGCTTTGGTGGGCTGGCGGCGATCGTCGGCTGGCTCGACGAAGTCGGCCTCGTCGTCGGCAGCGACGGCCGCCAGCCCTGGGCGGCCGTCCTCGCCGTCCCGAGCGATCGAGCCCGAGCCGAGGCCCTCGCCGGGAGTCTCCTGAACCTGGCCAGCCTGACCATCCCGGGGCTGGAGGTCGAGCGGGAGACGGTCGGGGAGACGACGATCGTCTCGGTCGAACTGCCCTCCGGGACCGTCGGTCCAGGGGGCCGGCCCGACCCGTCGGGCCGGCTCGGGGTCGCTTGGGCGATCGCCGCCGACCTCGTCGTCCTCGGGCCCGACCCGGGGACGGTCCGCCGCATCCTCGAGGTCGAGCCGGCCACGTCGCTCGCGGCGACGAAGCGGTACGCTACCCTCATCGAGCGGGCCGGTGGGACGGGCGCCGCGAGCCTCGGTTTCGCCGACCTCGTCCGACTTCGTGAGCTGCTCGAGGCGGACCTCAGCGGAGGAGACCGGACCCGCTACGAGCGCGACATCCGGCCCTACTTGGTGCCCTTCGACGCCGTCGTCGGGGTGACTCGGACCGACGGCTCCCTCCGCCGGAGCATCGTCGTCGTCAGCGTCGAGGGCGTCGAGTAACCTACCACGAGCACGAAGGAAGACAAAGGAGTCCCAGAGGAGCATGGCAGTTCGCATCAGGCTCACCCGGGTCGGGGCGAAGAAGCAGCCGGCCTACCGCGTCGTCGTCGCCGACAGCCGGAGCGCCCGCGATGGGCGGGCCATCGAAACGATCGGCCACTACAACCCCCGGACGGAGCCGGTCGAGATCGCCATCGACGGCGACCGGGCGCGCTACTGGCTCGAGCACGGCGCCCAGCCGTCCGAGCCCGTCGCTCGGCTCCTCCGCCTGGCCGGCGTCTTGCCGGCGGCGAAGTGAGGGGCGACGCCGTGGCAGCCGCCGACCTCGTCGAGTACGTCGCTCGGTCCCTCGTCGACGATCCCGCCGCCGTCCGGGTCGAGGTCATCCGGGAGCAGGGCCGGACGACGATCGAGCTCCACGTCGCCGAGGACGATATGGGCAAGGTCATCGGTCGGAACGGGAGCGTCGCCAAGGCCCTCCGGACCCTCCTGAAGGTGATGGCGGCCCGGGAGGGGGAGCCGATCGCGCTGGAGATCGTCTGACGCCAGAGCGCCTCGTCGTTGCCCGGATCCGCGGTGTCCACGGACTCCGCGGTGCCGTCCGCCTCGAGGTCTTGACTGACCGCCCCGAGGAGCGGTTCTCCGTCGGCCGCCGGGTCTTTCTCGAAGGGGAAACGGATCCCCTCACCATCGTCGAGGCGGTTCGCGAGCGCCTCGGCTGGCGGGTTCGCTTCGCCGAGGTCGGCGATCGGACCGCGGCGGAGGTCCTCCGGGGCCGCTACCTCGAGGCCGACGTCGTCGAGCCGCTCCCGCCCGGTCACCACTACTGGCACGACCTCATCGGCATCCCCGTCCGAGACGAGGCAGGCCGCTTCTTGGGTCGGGTCGTCGACGTCTACCGGGCGGGCGGGGCCGAGGTCTTCAGCGTCGGCGGTGGCCCGAGCGGCGAGGTCGAGGTCCCCGCCGTTCGGGACGTCGTCCGGCGTCTCGATCCGGGCGGCGAGGGCATCGTCGTCGACCGGGATGCCCTCGGGCTGCCGTCGCCTGGCGAGTCCGCGAGTGCCGACTCGGCGCCGAGCGCGGGGTCGTCGGGCTCCGAGTCGCCCGCTGCCGGGTCGGTGGAGCCGCTGGCGCCTGGCCGGCCCGTTCGGCGAGGGACGACTCCCCGCGCTCGTCTCGATCCGAGCTCGGCCGGGTTCCGGGCGGGCGAGGGGCTCGCTCCGGGAGGGGCCGAGCGATGAGCCTCGAGATCGACGTCCTCACCCTCTTTCCCGAGGTCGTCGAGGTCCCCCTGCGGGCGAGCATCCCCGGCCGCGCCCTCGAGCGCGGCCTCGCCGTCCTCCGGGTCCACGACCTCCGCCGTTGGGGGCTCGGTCGCCATCGGACCGTCGACGACTACCCGTACGGAGGCGGCGCTGGGATGGTCCTCCGGCCCGAGCCGGTGGCGGCTGCCCTCGATGAGCTCCGCCGCCCGGAGAGCCTCGTCATCCTCCCCGACCCGGCCGGCGAGCCCTTCCGGCAGGAGCGGGCGCGGGACCTCGCCCGTCGACCGCACCTCATCCTCATTTGCCCCCGTTACGAGGGGGTCGACGAGCGAATCCGCGAGCTCGTCGACCTCGAAGTCTCGATCGGCGACGTCGTCCTGAGCGGGGGCGAGATCGCTGCCCTCGTCATCCTCGATGCCGTCCTCCGGCTCCTGCCCGGGTCGATCGATCCGGCCTCGACGGCCGAGGAGTCCTTCTCCGACGGGCTCCTCGAGTACCCCCAGTACACTCGGCCGCCGACCTTCCGGGGCCGCTCGGTGCCGCCCATCCTCCTGAGCGGCCACCACGAGGCCGTCCGCCGCTGGCGACGGCGGGAGGCGATCCGGCGGACCCTCGAGCGGCGACCGGACCTCCTGGCCGGGCGGTCCCTCGACCCGGAGGGGGCAGCGATCCTCGAGGAGCTCCTCCGGGAACGGCGAGACAAGGGGGAACCTGCGTCCGGGACCGAGGCCGAGGAGGGGAGCGGGTCCGCCTGAGGCTCGCCCGGTCTCGCCTCCGCAGCAACGAGCGCCTCGGACTTCCGCCTCGGGCTTCAGCGGCTGGGCCCGTGCTATACTCCGCCGTCGGCCGACGGGGCATCGCCGCGGCCGCCTCTTCCACCGCCGAACCCGACGAGCGACCGCCGTCGCCGTCCGCGACCAGCACAGGGACCCGTCCGTGAACGTCCTCGACGAAATCGTCGCCGATCAACTCCGCACCGACCTCCCCCAGATCAGCCCGGGCGACACGATCCGGGTTGCCGCCAAGGTCGTCGAGGGCAACCGAGAGCGGATCCAGGTCTTCGAGGGGACCGTCATCCGCCTCCGGGGCGGCGGGGTCAACGAGTCCGTCACCGTCCGCCGGATCGCAAGCGGCGTCGGCGTCGAGCGGACCTTCCGTCTCCACAGTCCCCGGATCGAGCGGATCGAGGTCGTCCGCCACGGCGAGGCACGCCGGGCGAAGCTCTACTACCTCCGTCGCCGGGTCGGCAAGGCGGCCACCCTTCGCGAGCGCCGCCCGACCTAGCCCCGGGCCCGATGGCGCGCCCCCTCGGCCGGGTCGGATCGCCCATCGTCCCGGGTGACGGCGCGCCAACGACGGCGAGGGGTGGGATCCACCGCCTCCGCCACGAGCCCGACTTCGCCGAGGAGCGACGCCTCCGAGAGCTCGGCTTTCGCTTCGTGGCCGGCGTCGACGAGGTAGGGCGCGGTTGCCTCGCCGGCCCCGTCACCGCAGCCGCCGTCATCCTCCCCCCGAACTGGATGCCGATGGGGCTGCGCGACTCGAAGCTCCTCTCCGCCGCCGAGCGGGAGCGGCTGGCGACGGAGCTCCAGGTCCGGGCGGTCGCCTGGGCCGTCGCCTCGGTCTGGCCGGCCGTCATCGACCGGATCAACATCCTCCGGGCGACCCTCCTCGCCGCCGGCCTCGCCGCTGGCCGCCTCTCGGTGCGGCCCGACGCCCTCATCCTCGACGGCTCCCTCACCCTCGTCGACGTGCCGCTCCCGCAGCGGGTCGTCGTCGATGCGGACCGCCTCTGCGCCTCGGTCGCCGCGGCCTCCGTCCTGGCGAAGGTCGAGCGGGACCGGCTCATGGTCGAGCTCGACGCCCGCTATCCGGGCTACGGCCTGGCGGCAAACAAGGGCTACGCCGCTCCCGAACACCGGGCCGCCCTCGCCCGGCTTGGTCTGAGCCCAATCCACCGGCGGAGCTTCGCCTCCTGCGCCGAGATCGAGCAGCTCGACCTTTGGCTCGCCGACGTCGGCGGCGCTTGAGCCGGCGCGGAGGCGGACCGGACCGGGCCGACGGGGGAGCGCCGCCCCGGGCCGCGGCTCGGACGTCCTGTCCGGTGGCGCGGCCGTGAGAGCCCTCGAGCGATCGCGGTCGAGGGCCCCCGAGTCCGCAGCGTCGCTGACGACCCGGCGCCGTTGAGCCGCCGGTACGTCGGCGGAGCGACGATGGATCCGTGCGGACACGACGTCAGCGGCTTGGTGACGCCGCCGAGGCCGTCGTCGCCCGCCACCTCCGCCTCGCCGGCTGGGACGTCCTCGGCCGTCAGGTGCGGGTCGGGCGAGACGAGCTCGATCTCGTCGCCCTCGACCCTGGACCGCCGGCTCAGCTCGTCGTCATCGAGGTCCGTTGGCGGGGGAGCCGGGCCTTCGGCTGGCCCGAAGAGACCGTCGACCGACGGAAGCTCGCCCGCCTCCGGCGCGCAGTCCTCGGTCTCCTCGCCGCCGGGCAGCTTCCCGACGGTCGGCCTCTCCCTCGCGCGCCCCTCCGGCTCGACGTCGCCGTCGTCGAACCGGACCCTTCGCGGCCGGGCCGGCTCGTCCTCCGTCACCTCCGGGGGGTCGACTGACGCCGACGAGCGCCTCCCGACGGGCGGCATCGCGGCCGGCGGGAACTTCGCCCTTCCGGGTCCGTGCCGAGGGGCGGAACGCGGTCCCCCTGATGGGGACGGCAGGGCTGGGCGGTGATCCGGCTGGGATGGAGGGCCGGGGACCGTGTGCTACACTCCCGCCGGCCGCCATTCCCTGGCGGCAGCCCGCCGTCCCGGCGGAGCACACACGCGGTCTGCCTTCCAGCGGGTCGGTGCCGGCGCTCGCAGCAGCACGGCTGAGGGGTGACGCCGGCTCCCGGTGGCGCGGCCGCGGAGGTCGAACCGAACAGGAGGTTTTGCGTGCCGGCAGTCACGATGCGGCAGCTCTTGGAGGCCGGTGTCCACTTCGGCCACCAGACCCGCCGCTGGAACCCGAAGATGCGCCCCTTCATCTTCGCGGAGCGCAACGGGATCCACATCATCGACCTCGCCCAGACCGTCAAGCGGCTCGACGTCGCCCTCGCCTTCGCTCGCGAGACGGTCGCCCGGGGCGATACGATCCTCTTCGTTGGCACGAAGAAGCAGGCCCAGGAGCCCGTCGCCGAGGAGGCGACGAGGGCCGGCCAGCCCTACGTCGTGAAGCGCTGGCTGGGCGGGATGCTGACGAACTTCGTGACGATCAAGAAGCGGGTTGGCCTCCTCGAGCAGCTCGAGGCCCGTCAGGCGGCCGGTGAGTTCGAGCGGCTGCCGAAGAAGGAGGCGGCCCGCCTGAGCGACGAGCTCGCCCGCCTCCAGGCGACCCTCGGTGGGATCCGCCGGATGCGTCGGCTCCCGGGCGCGGTCTTCATCATCGACCCCCACCGCGAGCACATCGCGGTCACCGAGGCGAACAAGCTCGAGATCCCGGTCATCGCAACGGGCGACACGAACGTCGACCCGGACCTCATCGACTACATCATCCCGGCCAACGACGACGCGATCCGCTCGATCCGCCTCCTCTGTGGCCTCGTCGCCGACGCCTGCATCGAGGGCGCCCGTGAGCGGGCTGCCCGGGCCGCGGCCGAGCCCGAACCGGAGGCCGAGCCCGCCGCCGAGGCGGTCGGGCCGCTCGGGGAGGAGGCGAGCGAGGAGCTCGTCGCCGCCGTCGCCGGCGGGGGCTCGCTCACCTTCGAGCCCGACCTCGACGAGGAGGATCTCCTCCCCGGCGCCCGTCTCGACGTGCCCCGACCCGTCCACCGGCCGGCGGCGCGACGGGACGAGGACGAGGTCGAGGAGGAGGTCGACTGAGCGGACCCGGTCGTCGGCGGTAGGCCGACGCGAACCGGCAAGGCGCGGAAGCGAGAACGAAAGGAGATCATGGCTGAGATCACGGCGGCGGCCGTCAAGGAGCTTCGCGACCGGACGGGCGCCGGCTTCATGGAGTGCAAGCGCGCCCTCGAGGCGGCGGGGGGCGACCTCGAGGCAGCGATCGGCATCCTTCGCGAGCGAGGGTTGGCGGCGGCGGCGAAGAAGGCCGACCGAGAAGCCCGCGAGGGCCTCGTCGGCAGCTACATCCACGCCGGAGGGAAGCTCGGGGTCCTCATCGAGGTGAATTGCGAGACCGACTTCGTCGCCCGGACCGAGGAGTTCGGTCGCCTCGTTCGCGACCTGGCCGTCCAGGTCGCTGGCCTGGCGCCCCGCTGGGTCGACGTGGCCGACATCCCGGCCGAGGTCGTCGAGGCGAAGCGCGCCGAGCTCCTCGCCGAGCCAGCGACGGCTGCCAAGCCGGAGGCCGTTCGTGGCCAGATCGTCGACGGCCAGCTTCGCAAGTGGTTCCGGGAGGTCTGCCTGCTCGAGCAGCCCTTCCGGGACGAGGAGCGGACCGTCCGCGACCTCATCAACGAGCGGATCGCGGCGCTCGGCGAGAACATCCGGGTCCGACGCTTCGTCCGCTTCGCCCTCGGGGAGGACGGCTGACGGCGATGCCGAACCCGGTCCCGACCAGCCCCGCTCCCGCCACGGACCTCGGCTCGGAGGCGGCTGCGCCCGGGCTCCGCTACCGGCGGATCCTCTTGAAGCTCTCGGGCGAAGCCCTCCTCGGTTCCCGTCAGTACGGGGTCGATCCGGAGTTCTGCGCCTTCATCGCCCGCCAGGTCGCGGAGGTCCACCGGCTCGGGGTCGAGATCGGCATTGTCGTCGGCGGCGGGAACATCTTCCGCGGCCTCGCGGCGGCAGCCCGGGGAATGGACCGGGCGACGGGCGACTACATCGGGATGCTGGCGACGGTCATGAACGGCCTCGCCCTCCAGGACGCCCTCGAGCGGGTCGGGGTCCCGACCCGGGTCATGAGTGCCATCGCCATGAACGAGGTCGCCGAGCCCTACATTCGGCGCCGGGCGGTCCGGCACCTCGAGAAGGGGCGGGTCGTCATCTTCGTCGCCGGGACCGGGAACCCGTACTTCACGACCGACACCGCGGCGGCCCTCCGGGCCGTCGAGATCGGGGCCGAGGTCCTCCTCAAGGCGACGAAGGTCGACGGCGTCTACGACGCCGACCCGGTCACCCACCCCGAAGCCCGCCGCTACACTCGGCTCGACTACAACGACCTGCTCCGCGATCAGCTGAAGGTCCTCGATGCGGCGGCGGTCTCGCTCTGCATGGAGAACGGGCTGCCGATCGTCGTCTTCGACCTGAATACCCCCGACAACATCCGCCGGGTCGCCCTCGGCGAACCCGTCGGGACCCGGATCGGACCGGAAGACGGATCCCGAGGAGGTGGCCAGTGACGAACGAGATCCTCGCCGCCACCGAACGCAAGATGGCCCGGGCGGTCGAGGTCATGGAGCGTGACTTCGCCGGTCTCCGGACCGGGCGGGCCTCGAGTGCCCTCGTCGAGCGGATCCCGGTCGACTACTACGGCACGTTGACCCCCCTCAACCAGCTCGCCGGGATCAGCGTCCCCGAGCCCCACCAGATCGTCATCCAACCCTGGGACCGGAGCGCCCTCGGGGCGATCGAGAAGGCGATCATCAAGAGCGACATCGGCCTGACCCCGAACGTCGACGGGACCGTCGTCCGGCTCAACGTGCCGCCCTTGACAGAGGAGCGCCGGAAGGAGCTCGTCCGCCTCGTCCACAAGCGGATGGAGGAGGCTCGCGTCGAGATCCGGAACCTCCGGCGGGACGCGGCCGAGGAGATCCGGAAGATCGAGCGGGCCGGGGAGGTCGGCGCTGACGAGGCCCACCGGCTCCTCGACGCCCTCCAGCGCCTGACGGACCGCTTCATCGCCGACGTCGACCGGGTCGGCCGGCTGAAGGAAGACGAGGTGCTCGAGGTCTCGTGAGCCGCCTGCCGCTCGCCGAGGCCGCCGTGGGCTCGCGGATCCCGGCCGGCCGGGCCGCCGGTGGCGAGACCGAGCCCGAGAGCGGCGCCCAAGCGCCGACCCTCCCGCCGGAGGAGCTCCCCCGGCACGTGGCGATCATCATGGACGGGAACCGACGCTGGGCGAGGGCTCGCGGTGTCAGCGACGCCGAGGGCCATGCGGCGGGACTCGAGGCGGTCCGGGCGACGGTTCGCCACGCCGTCCGACGGGCGATCCCGGTCCTCACCCTCTATGCCTTCAGCCGGGAGAACTGGGCCCGGCCGCCGGATGAGGTGAACGCCCTCTTCGACCTCCTCGAGGCCGCCATCCGCAACGAGACCCCTGAGCTCCGGGCCCAGGGGGTTCGGGTCCGCCTCCTCGGGCGGCTCGACGACCTGCCGATCGAGACTCGGGCGGCGATCGAGCGAGCCCTCGCCGAGACCCGGGAGGGGGACCGCCTCCAGCTCAACGTCGCCTTCAACTACGGCGGGCGAACGGAGATCGTCGATGCCGTCCGCGAGATCATCCGGCGGGGCGTACCGGCGGAGGCGATCGACGAGGCCACCGTCGCCGGAGCTCTCTACACGGCTGGGCTCCCCGACCCCGATCTCGTCATCCGGACCGGTGGCGAGCAGCGCCTCTCGAACTTCCTCATCTGGCAGTCGGCCTATGCGGAGTTCTACTCCTGCCCCGTCCTCTGGCCGGACTTCGGCCCCGACGCCTTCGACGCGGCCCTCGTCGAGTACGCTCGCCGAACCCGCCGCTTCGGCCGCTAGCGACGGCCGACCAACGGTGCTCCGGGCTCGGGCACGCGGCGCCCTCCTCGTCGTCGGCAGCGTCGCCGCGGTCTTCGCCGCGGGCCAGCCCATCATCGGCCTTGGCCTCGCCCTCCTCGCTGCGCTCGCCGCCTCGGAGGCCGTCGTCCTCCTCCGGCGAGCTGGCTGGCCGAGCTCGAGCCCGCTCGCCGTCCTCCTCGGGGCTGCCCTCGTCCTCGTCCTCGGCCTCGGGGAGGGCCGGCCCGAGCCGCTCCTGCCGCCCCTCGCCCCCGTCCTCCTCCTCGGCATCGGGGTTGGCCTTGCCGCCGCCGACGCCTTCGCCCGGGCGGATCCCCGAGAGGGCCTCGCGACCTGGATGGGGACCCTCTTCGCCGCCCTCTACGTCGCCCCCCTCGGCTTCGCCGGCGCCCTCGTCGCCCTCGGGCCCGAGCTGCCGAGGGGCGCCCTCCTCGCCGGCGTCGGTGCCGACCGAGCCTGGTTCGCCCTCCTCGTCCTCACCGTCTGGGCCTATGACACCGGGGCCTACCTCGTCGGCCGCCGCTTCGGGCGGCGGCGGTTCCTCACTCACCTCTCGCCGTCGAAGACCGAGGCCGGCCTCCTCGGCGGTCTCGGTACCGCAACCCTCGCCAGCGCCGTCGTCCTCGCCGGCCTCGGCCTGCCGATGGGCTGGGCGATCCTCTTCGGACCCCTCGTCGGCCTCGCCGCTCAAGTTGGCGACCTCGCGGAGTCGATGCTGAAGCGGGCGGCCGGAGTGAAGGACTCGGGCGCCCTCATCCCGGGCCATGGCGGCATCCTCGACCGGATCGACTCCTTCGTCGTCGCCGCACCCGTGGCCGCCCTCACCCTCACCCTCCTCGGTCGGTGAGCGGGGGCATGGAAGGGGAGCGGCAGGGGATGGGGAAGGGGGCAGGTGTCCGCTGGGGCGGGGCGCACCGGAGCCTCGAGGGGGGACCGGTGGGGGTCGCCCTCCTCGGCTCGACGGGCTCGATCGGCGCGTCGGTCGTCGACGTCCTGGCGCGTCATCGGGATCGGTTCCGGGTCGTCGTCCTTGCCGCGGGGCGGCGGACCGACGTCCTCGCCGAGCAGGCGCGTCGACTCCGGCCAGCCGTCGTCGCCGCCGCGGCTCCCCTCGACAGCCTCGAGCTGCCCCTGGGCAGCCGGGCCGTCTTGGTCGACCGGGTCGGTCTCGCCGAGCTCGCGACCCGGCCCGACGTCGACCTCGTCGTCGTCGGGACGAGTGGCCTCGTCTCCCTCCGGGCGACCCTCGCCGCCCTCGAGGCCGGGAAGGTCGTCGCGACCTCGAACAAGGAGACCCTCGTCGCCGCCGGGCACCTCGTCATGCCCCTCGCTCGGCGGCGGGCGGCCGAGGTTCGGTCGGCTGTCCGGGGCGACCCCTTCGGCACCCCCCTGGCCTGGCTGCGGCCGATCGATTCCGAGCACTCGGCGATCTGGCAGTGCCTCGTCGGCGAGGACTGGGCGGCGATCCGACGCCTCGTCCTCACCGCCTCGGGTGGCCCCTTCCTCGAGACGCCCCTCGCTGCCCTCGCTGCCGCGGGCCCCGAAGCGGCCCTCCAGCACCCGACCTGGCGGATGGGCCCGAAGATCACCGTCGACTCGGCCACTCTCGTCAACAAGGGCCTGGAGGTCATCGAGGCCCACTGGCTGTACGATGTCCCCTACGAGGCGATCGAGGTCGTCATCCACCCACAGAGCATCGTCCACTCCCTCGTCGAGTTCGTCGACGGGTCGTTGAAGGCCCAACTGGGCCGCCCCGACATGCGCCATCCGATCCAGTACGCCCTCACCTATCCGACCCGTCGGCCGGCCCCCATCGAGTCCCTCGACCTGGCGGGTCTCCGGCAGCTCGAGTTCCGGGCGCCCGAGCCCGAGCGCTTCCCGGCCCTCGCCACGGCCTACGGCGCCGGGCGCCTCGGCCCACGCGCCACGGCGGCCCTCATCAGCGCCGACGAGGTCGCCGTGGCCCGCTTCCTGGCCGGGGAGATCTCGCTGCCGGCCATCGCCGGGCTCCTCGAGCGCGCCGTCGCCCAGTTCGGGGTCGGGCCCGCCCCAGCCGACGTCGAGGCGATCGAGGCCCTCGATGCCGAGGTCCGAGCCTGGCTCGGGGAGACCGGGCGCGGCCGGGAGAGGCGTCGGTGACGGCGATCCTCCAGGGCCTCGTCGGCCTCGTCCTCTTCCTCGTCGTCCTCGGTCTCCTCGTCCTCGTCCACGAGCTCGGGCACTTCCTCGTCGCCCGTCGGGCGGGGGTCCGGGTCCACGAGTTCGGGATCGGCTTTCCGCCTCGGGCTGCCGTCCTGCGCTCCGAGGGCGAGACCCTCGTCACCCTGAACTGGCTGCCCATCGGGGGCTTCGTCAAGCTCGAGGGCGAGGAGGGCGAGTCCGACGATCCCCGCTCCTTCGTTCGGGCTCCCTTCCTGACGAAGCAGGCGATCCTCGTTGCCGGCGTCGCCATGAACGTCCTCTTCGCCGTCCTCGTCTTCGTCGCCGTCGCCTGGTTGCCCCAGCAGGCCGTCGGGCTCTCCTTCGGTCAGGTCCAGCCCGGGTCCCCGGCCGCGGCGGCGGGTCTTCGACCGGGCGACCGGATCGTCGCCGTCGACGGGCGGCTCTTCGACGCCTACGATGGCCCCCTCCTCATGGTCGAGGCGCTGCGGGCAAAGGCGGGCCAGGAGGTGACCCTCGGCATCCTCCGGGCCGGCACCTATGAGGAGGTGAGGACGACCCTCCGGCGGCCCGAGGAGCTCGGCCCCGAGCGGGGGGCCCTCGGGATCGTCGACCTCCAGGCCGAGCTGACCGAGCGGACCTTCGCACGGAGTCCGGTCGAGGCGCTCGAGACCGGCCTCGACCGGACGGGACGGGCCTTCTGGCTCATCCTCGGCGGGCTCGTCGAGCTCGGCCGCTCCCTCGTCGAGCAGCCCGGCGCTCCGCCCCCGGCGGCCGGGCCGGTCGGCATCGCGACCCAGATCGCCGACGTCTTCTGGCAGGCGGGGCCAGTGGCGACCCTCTACGTGGCCGGGATCCTCTCGGCAAACCTCGCCCTCGTCAACATCCTGCCGATCCCGCCTCTCGACGGGGGCCGGATGCTCATGCTCGTCGTCAAGGCGATCGTCGGGCGGCGGCTCTCGGTCCGGGTGGAGCAGCTGACCTACCTCGTCGGTTTCAGCCTCCTCTTCGGCTTCCTCATCTGGCTCACCGTCTTCGACGTCTCCCGACTGGGAGGTGGCCAACCGTGAGCGAGACGATCTCCCCAGTGGCGATCGAGGGCGAGGGCGCAGTCGCCCGTCGACGCCGCCCGACGGTCAGCGTCGACGTCGGCGGGGTGCCGATCGGCTCGGCCCACCCGATCGTCGTCCAGTCGATGACGAACACCGACACCGCCGATCCGGACGCGACGGCCCTCCAGGTCGCCCGCCTCGCCCATGCCGGGAGCGAACTCGTCCGGGTGACGGTGAATACCGAGGCCGCCGCACGGGCCGTCCCCGAGATGATCCGCCGCCTTCGGGACCTCGGGGTCGGGACGCCGATCGTCGGCGACTTCCACTTCAACGGGCACCGGCTCCTCGTCGACCATCCGGAGATGGCGAAGGCCCTCGCCAAGTACCGGGTCAACCCGGGCAACGTCGGGAGCCGCCATCGGGACGAGAACTTCGCAACGATCGTCCGGGTCGCCCTCGAGCACGGCAAGCCGATCCGGATCGGGGTGAACTGGGGCTCCCTCGACCAGCAGCTCCTCACCGAGCTCATGGATGCGAATGCCCGCTCGCCCCAACCGCGGTCGGCCAGGGAGGTGACGATCGAGGCGATGGTGACTTCGGCCCTGCGCTCGGCCGAGCTGGCCGAGTCGATCGGTCTCCCCCACGACCGGATCATCCTCTCGGCGAAGGTCTCGGCCGTTCCCGATCTCGTCGAGGTCTACCGGCGCCTCGCCGCCCGCTGCGACTACCCCCTCCACCTCGGCCTGACCGAGGCGGGGATGGGGGATCGAGGGGTCGTTGCCAGCGCGGCCGGGCTGGCGATCCTCCTCGCCGAAGGGATCGGCGACACGATCCGGGTCTCCCTGACCCCGGAGCCGGGAGCCCCCCGGGAGCGCGAGGTCGAGGTCGCCCAGCTCATCCTCCAGATCCTCGGGCTCCGCTCCTTCGCCCCCCAGGTCTCGGCCTGTCCGGGCTGTGGACGGACGACCTCGACCTACTTCCAGGAGCTCGCCCGCTCGGTCACCGAGCACCTCCGAGCCCGGATGCCCGAGTGGCGGAGCCGCTATCCCGGGGTCGAGGATCTCCGGGTCGCGGTCATGGGCTGCGTCGTGAACGGCCCCGGCGAGTCGAAGCACGCCGACATCGGGATCAGCCTGCCCGGGACCTTCGAGGAGCCGATCGCGCCGGTCTACATCGAGGGCCGCCTGGCCCGGACCCTCCGCGGTTCAGACCTCGTGACCGAGTTCCTGGCGATCCTCGATGCCTATGTCGAGGAGCGGTACGGGCGGGGTCGAGGCGAGGTCGGTCGAGCTGAAGCGTCGACCGGATCGTCGGGGGCGGCGCTCCGAGCGGCGGGGCGATCGTGACGCCACCGGGCGGGAGCCCGGGCTCCCGTGGCGAGGGCGGGGGATGACCACCGAGGTCGTCGGGCCATCGTCGGCCCTTCGACGAGGGCGGTCGGCAGGACATGCGCCGCCCGAGGGAGGCGGAGCGCCTGAGACCGCCGGCCGGGGGCGTGATTGGCGAGGTCCGTCGAGGGGTGTATACTCATCGACACTGACACGGCCGCCACAGAACGTGGGTGACCCCCACGTTTTTCTATGTCGGCTCCAACGAAGGAAGATCGTCGGGAGGCGCGAACGTGAGTCGAGATTTCATCGGCGCCCTCCTGCAGCTGAACGCCGAGAAGCAGGTCCCCCGCGAGCAGCTCCTCCGGACCGTCGAGGAGGCGATCCAGGCTGCCTACCGCCGGGTCGACGGCGACGAGGACATCCACGTCCGGATCGATCCCGAGACCGGCAAGATCCGGGTCTTCCGGGCCCGCCTCGTCGTCGAGGTCGTCGAGGACCCACAGACCCAGTTCACCGTGGAAGAGGCTCGTCGCTACGACCCGAACGCGAAGGTCGGTGACCTCGTCGAGTACGCCCAGCTCGACCAGGACTCCTTCGGCCGGATCCACGCCCAGACGGCGAAGCAGGTCGTCCTCCAGCGGCTCCGAGAGGCCGAGCGGGACGTCGTCTACGACCACTTCGCGAGCCGCGAAGGCGAGCTCATCAGTGGGGTCGTGAAGCGGGTCGAGCCACGGGCGATCATCCTCGACCTCGGCCGCGACGTCGAGGGGATCCTCGCCACGAGCGAGCAGTCGCCGATCGAGCACTATCGGATCGGCCAGACGGTGAAGGCCTACGTCCTCGAGGTCCGTCGCTCGCCACGGGGACCGCAGGTCTACCTGTCGCGAACCCACAAGGGCTTCCTCCGGCGACTCTTCGAGCTCGAGGTCCCCGAGATTCACGCCGGGACCGTCGAGATCAAGGCGATCGCCCGGGAGCCGGGCAGCCGGAGCAAGGTCGCCGTGGCGAGCCGGCAGGAGAACCTCGACCCCGTCGGGGCGACCGTCGGCCAGCGGGGGGTTCGAGTCCAGGCCGTCGTCGCCGAGATCGGCGGCGAGAAGATCGACGTCATCCCCTGGTCCGACGACCCGGCCGTCTTCGTCGCCAACGCCCTCTCACCGGCCCAGGTCCTCTCCGTCGACATCGACCAGGAGCACCGGATCGCGACGGTGACCGTGCCCGAGCGGATGCTCTCCCTCGCCATCGGCCGGGAGGGCCAGAACGCCCGGCTCGCCGCTCGGCTCACCGGCTGGCGGATCGACATCCGGAGCGACGTCGTCCATCCCGAAGCGGCCACCAGGTCCGACTCGGCAGCTGCGAAGGCCGAGACGAAGTCCGCCAAGGGCGAGTCATCAGCCTCGCCCCCCGAGGCGACGCCCGGCGGGACCGGGTCGGGAGCCGCTTCCTCTGAGCCCTCAGAGCAAGCCGCCGATCCCGAGGCGACGAAGGGCGCGACCCCGGCCCGGCGCTCTCGCTCCGGGTCTGTCTCGGGGCCGGCGGGACGACCCCGAGCCGAAAGCACGGCCCGGCGGGGCTCGGCACCAGCCGCCGGCGGGGAGGGATCGTCGTAGGCCGGGGCGTGGTCGGTCGGGTTCGGCGCCTCCCGACTCGGACCTGCGTCGCCTGCCGGACGGCCCGGCCAAAGCGGGCCCTCGTGCGGGTCGTCCGGACGCCGGAGGGATCGGTCGTCGTCGACCCGACGGGGAAGCGGAGCGGGCGGGGCGCCTACCTCTGCCCGAGCCTCGACTGCCTCCGGCTCGCCGAGCGCCGCGGCAGCCTGGCGCGGGCCCTCGCGACCCCGGTCCCCCCGGCCGTCATCGAGGCCCTGGCGGAGGGCGTTGCGGGGACCGTCCCTGGGGGCGTGGCGGCAGGCGAGCCGAAGGACGCGGCACCCAGGGGGCCCGAGCCGAGCGAGGCGGGCGCCGATGACCGAGAATCCGAACCGATGAACGGAGGACAGCGTGGCACGAAGTAGGAGCGGAACCCGCGGTCGTCGAGGGCCGCGAAAGCCCCAGCGACGAGAGCAGCCCGTCGGCGCCCCCGTCGGCGTTGCCGAGCCGCGGGAGCGAGGTCCCGTCGAGCTGCCGGCGACGATCACCGTCGCCGACCTCGCCGCCCAGCTCGGGGTGAACGTCGCCGACGTCATCCGCGAGCTCATCAAGAACGGGATCTTCGCCACCATCAACCAGCTCATCGACCGCGACACCGCCGCCCTCGTCGCTGCCGAGCTTGGCTTCGAGGTCGCCGAACCCATCGCGGCTGGCCCGAACGGGACGGCCGAAGCCACCACCGAAGCCGCTCCGGCCGAGGCGACGAAGGACCTCCTCTTCGAGGAGGACGATCCGAGCCTCCTCCAGCCTCGGGCCCCGATCGTCACCGTCATGGGCCACGTCGACCACGGGAAGACGAGCCTCCTCGACGCCATCCGAAAGACCTCCGTTGCGGCCGGGGAGCGGGGTGGGATCACCCAGCACATCGGTGCCTCGGAGGTGACGAAGGACGGTCGACGGATCGTCTTCCTCGACACCCCAGGCCACGAGGCCTTCACGGCGATGCGGGCCCGCGGGGCGAAGGTGACGGACATCGCGATCATCGTCGTCGCCGCCGACGACGGCGTCATGCCCCAGACCGTCGAGGCCATCAGCCACGCCCGGGCAGCGAAGGTCCCGATCGTCATCGCCCTGAACAAGATCGACAAGCCCGACGCGAACCCCGAGCGGGTCAAGACCGAGCTCTCCGAGCACGGCGTCGTCATCGAGGAGTACGGTGGCGACGTCCCCCTCGTGCCGGTCTCGGCGAAGACCGGACAGGGCCTCGACGACCTTCTCGAGGTCGTCCTCCTCGTCGCCGACCTCGCCGAACTGCGGGCGAACCCGAAGCGCCCGGCAGTCGGGACGATCATCGAGGCTCAGCTCGACAAGGGCCGCGGTCCGGTGGCGACGGTCATCGTCCAGACGGGGACCCTCCGGGTCGGCGACATCGTCGTCGCCGGCCAGACCTTTGGCCGGGTTCGGGCCCTCGAGAACGCGAACGGGAAGCGGATCCCGAAGGCCGGGCCAGCCACGGCCGCCGTCGTCCTCGGCCTCGCCGATGTCCCCGAGGCCGGTGACATCCTCCAGGTCGTCCCCGACGAGAAGACGGCTCGGGCGATCGTCGAGGAGCGACGAGCGGCAGCAGCCCGGACCGGCGAGTCGCCGACTCGGGCGACCCTCGAAGACCTCTACCGCCAGTTCCAGAGCGGCCAGGCGAAGGAGCTCCGCCTCATCGTCAAGGCCGATGTGGCCGGCTCCCTCGAGGCGATCCGTCATGCCCTCGAGCAGCTGCCGACCGACGACGTCCGCCTGAACATCCTCCACGAGGCCGCCGGCGAGATCACCGACAACGACGTCATGCTCGCCGCCGCCTCGAATGCGGTCATCATCGGCTTCAACACCCGGATCGCCGAGACGGCCCGCCGCTCGGCCCGCGAGGCCGGGGTCGACGTCCGCCTCTATGACATCATCTACCAGCTCACCGACGACATCGAGAAGGCCCTGAAGGGGATGCTCGAGCCCGAGGTCGTCGAGGTCGTCGAGGGTCGAGCCGAGGTCCGCCAGATCTTCCGGGTCGGCAAGGGGACGGTCGTCGCCGGTTGCTACGTCACCGAGGGGCGGATCGTCCGGGGCGGGACGGCTCGGATCTGGCGCGGCGGGAAGGTCGTCGCCACCGACCGGATCGACTCCCTTCGCCGCTTCAGGGACGACGTCCGAGAGGTGGCCGCCGGCTTCGAGTGTGGGATCGGTCTCGCTGGCTTCGGCGACTTCGTCGAAGGCGACATCATCGAGTGCCTCACGAGCCAGACGGTCGAGCGGAGCTGACGGAGGCGGCCATGAAGGGGCAGGCCCTCGGTCGACGGCGCTGGCTCGGCCGGGGAGGGTGGTGATGCCGACCCAGCGCCAGCGGCGGATCGACGAGCTCCTTCGAGAGGCGATCGGTGAGCTCCTGGCTCGGGAAGTCGTCGACCCGCGAATCGGCTTCGTCACCGTCACCGACGTCGAGACCGCGGCCGATCTCAGGCATGCCCGGGTCTGGGTGAGCGTCATCGGCGGGGAGGCCGAGCGGGCGGCGACGATTGCCGCCCTCGAAGGAGCGATGGTCTTCGTCCGACGCGAGCTTGGGCACCGTCTCCACCTCAAGCGGGTTCCCGAGCTCCAGGTCCGCCTCGACGAGTCGGCGGAGCGAGGCACGCGGGTCCTCCGCCTCCTCGCCGACCTTGCCGCCGGGCGGGAGCCCTCGCTGCCCCCAGAGGGTGAGACTCTGCCTCCGCCGCTTCCGCGGCGAGGGGCGACCGAGGTCGGCGAGGCGGCGGGCACGGAGCCGAGACGACGACGGAGCGACCGACGGTCGCGGCGGAGGGATCGGGCCACCGGCCGGCGCCGCTCCGAAGGGCACGCGGGCCGGCGAGGGGGGCAGGGCCAGTGAGCGCCTCGCCGATCGACCTCACCCCCTTTGCCGCGGCCGTTCCCGAGGCAACGGTGGCGGCCCTCCGAGGGGTTCGGACCGTCCTCGCCGTCGGACACGAGCACCCCGACGCCGACACCCTCGGGGCGACCCTCGGGGTCGTCCGGATCGTCGAGTGGCTCGGCGGACGAGGGACGGCGGTCTGCGCCGATCCCGTCCCCGAGCTCTACCGGTTCCTGCCGGGTATCGACCGCTTCCAGACGGCCCCGGACCCCGAGCTCGAGTACGACCTCCTCGTCCTTTCCGACTGCGCGGCCCTCGACCGAGTCGGCCCTCTCCTCGAGCGTGGGGCCGAGGGGATCGCGCGGCTCCCCCGGCTCGTCCTCGATCACCACGTCTCGAACGAGGCGGTCGGGCCGGCCGACTGGGTCGACCCCGAAGCGGCCGCCACCTGCGAGCTCGTCAGCCTCCTCGCTGTCCGGCTTGGGGTCCCCCTCGACCTCGACGCCGGTGGGCTGGCGACGCTCCTTCTGGCCGGGATCGTCATGGACACGGCGACCTTCGCCCACCCGAACGCGACGCCCCGGACCCTCGCCGTCGCCGCCGCCCTCCTCGCCGCCGGAGCACCCCTCGCCGAGATCTCGAGGCGCCTCTACCGGACGAAGCCCGACAGCCAGCTCCGTCTCTTCGGGCGGGTCCTCGATCGCCTCGAGACGGCGGCGGACGGCCGGATCGTCTTTTCGACCCTCACCGCCGCCGACCTCGCCGCAACCGGGGCGAGCCCGGCCCATTCGGAAGGGCTCGTCGACCTCCTCAGCCAGTCCGAGACGGCCGAGGTCGCCATCCTCTTCAAGGAGCAGGGCACGGGGACCCGGATCTCGGTCCGGACGAAGCCCGGTGGGGTCGATGCGACGGTCCTGACCGGGCGCTTCGGCGGTGGCGGGCACGCCCGGGCGGCGGGCGCGACGATCGAGGCTCCCGTCGAGGTCGCCCGCCGGGAGGTCCTTGCCGCCGCCCGCGCCCTCGTCGAGGAGGTCCGGCGGTGACGCCCCCCTCCTCGACGACGGCTGGCCTCGTGCGGCGCCGGGCTGGCGGTCTCGACGGCATCCTCGTCGTCGACAAGCCCGCCGGACCGACCTCCCACGACGTCGTCGCCCTCGTTCGGCGGCTCGCGGCGACCCGACGGGTCGGCCACGGTGGGACCCTCGATCCCTTCGCCACCGGGGTCCTCGTCCTCTTCCTCGGCCGGGCGACTCGGCTCGCCGAGTACCACCTTCGAGCGCCGAAGCGGTACCGGGCGACGGTCTGCTTCGGGGCGAGCTCGACGACGGACGACCTCGAGGGCGAGATGACGCCGGCCGAGGGGCCGCCCCCGGACCGGGCCGCCGTCGAAGCCGTCCTCGATGAGTTTCGAGGCTCGATCCTCCAGGTCCCGCCGACCTATAGTGCGGTGAAGGTCGCCGGCCGTCGCGCCTATGCCCTCGCCCGGCGCGGCCACGAACCCGACCTCCAGCCTCGCCCGGTCCGGATCGACCGTCTCGAGCTCGTCGACTGGGATGCCAGCGACCCTGCCCGGCCGATCGCCGTCCTCGACATCCTCTGCTCGGCCGGGATGTACGTCCGGGCCCTGGCTCGGGACCTTGGTCGGGCCGTCGGGAACGCCGCCTATCTCGGGGCGCTGACCCGGACCGGAAGCGGTGCCTTCAGCCTCGAGATGGCCCACGGCCTTGACGAGATCCGGGCTGCGGCGGCCGAGGGCCCCGAGGGGCTTCGGTCCCTCCTCTTGCCCCTCGACGCCGGCCTCGAGGCGATGCCCCCGATCCCCTTGACGCCAGCCGAAGTCGCCGCCGTTGCCCGTGGGCAGTTCGTCCGCCCCCTGGCCCGGACGAGCCTCCCGCCAGGACCGCGGACGGGGCCGGTCCGGCTCCTCGGACCCGAGGGGCTCGTCGCCATCGCCGAGTGGGAGGGGCCGCGCCTCGTCCCCCACAAGGTCCTCGTCGACCCCCCGGAGCGGCCCTCCGGGCGCCCGTAGTGCCGAGACTCGGTGGACGTCGTCCAGGGTAGCGAGGCTCTCCGGGCCAACCTCGGTCGGCTCGTCTTCGCCGTCGGGGTCTTCGACGGCCTCCACCGCGGTCACCGCTACCTCCTCGGTCGCCTCCGGCGCGCGGCTGCGGATCTCGCCGCCCGGCCGGCGGTCATCACCTTCGACCACCACCCCGATGAGGTCCTCCGCGGCCAGGCGCCGCCCCTCCTTTGCGACCCCGAGGAGCGACTCGTCCGCCTCGCCCGCCTCGGGGTCGCCGTCACGGTCGTCGAGCACTTCGACCGGCGTCTCCGGGAGACTCGCTACGACGCCTACGTCGAGCGGATCCGGGATCGGGTCGAACTGGCCGGCTTCCTCATGACCCCCGACGCCGCCTTCGGCTACGAGCGTGGTGGGACGCCCGATGCCCTCCGTCGCCTCGCCGCCGCCGAGGGCTGGCAGGTCGTCGTCGTCCCGCCTCTCGTCGTCGACGGCGAGCAGGTCCGGAGCGCCGAGATCCGCCGCCGGATCGAGGCGGGCGACCTCGAGGCTGCCCGACGCCTCCTCGGCCGCTCCTACGCCGTCGCCGGCCGGGTCGTGGCAGGGGAGGGGAGCGGGCGACTCCTCGTCGTCCCGGAGCTTCCCGTTGCCCTCCCCCCGGGCGGCGTCTACCGCGTCGCCATTGGGCCTGCCTGGGGGCTCGAGGCCCTCCTCCCCGGTGGGGCCGCGGTCGCCGTCCCAGGGGTCGTCGATCCACCGGGTCCGGGTCGGGGGGTCGCCCTTTCGCTGAGGCGTCGCCACGCCGTCGTCGAGCGAGCGGGGGAGGGCCTCGTCCTCGACCGGGCCGAGCTCGGCCGGGTCCCTTCGTGGGGCCGGGCTCGGGTCGTCTTTCGGGACCGCCTCGCCTAGTTAGGGCTGCTCGGAGGTCCGCACCCTCGCCCTCTGCGTCCGGCGCTGGCAGGCTCGGCGACGACCTGCTATCCTCCGCGCGGCAAGGACCAAGCGTTCAGGAACAGTAGTAGTTCGTGTCGGAGGACCGTGTGCCGCTCACGCGGGAACAGAAGCAGCAGGTCATCAGCGATTTCGCCCGTTCCGCCGGCGACACCGGCTCGGCGGAAGTTCAGATCGCGCTCCTGACGGAGCGGATCCGGGGCCTGACCGAGCACCTCAAGCGCTTCCCGAAGGACCATCACTCGCGTCGCGGCCTCCTCAAGCTCGTGGGCCAGCGCCGGCGCTTCCTCGCCTACCTCGTGAAGGAGGACAGTGCCCGCTACCGAGCCGTCGTCGCACGGCTCGGGCTGCGCCGCTGACGTTGCGCTCGGGACCTCGGGCCGTCGCCCGAGGTCCTCTCGTACCAGCCGCCGCGGCCACTCGGCCCCGTGCCACAGGTCGTCTCCTCCTCCACGACGATGGAGGACAAGAACCTCGTGCCACAGACCTTTGAAACGACGATCGGTGGTCGGACCCTGACCATCGAGACCGGCAAGATGGCCCTCCTCGCCGGGGGTTCGGTCACCGTCCGCTACGGCGACACCGTCGTCCTCGGGACGGCGAACCGCTCTGACCCGAGACCGGGCCTCGACTTCTTCCCCCTCACCGTCGACTTCGAGGAGCGGATGTACGCCGCCGGCAAGATCCCGGGCGGCTTCATCAAGCGTGAGTCGCGACCCTCGGAGGGGGCGATCCTCGCCGCCCGACTGACCGACCGCCCGATCCGGCCCCTCTTCCCCGAGGGCTACCGGGACGACGTCCAGGTCGTCATCACCGTCCTCTCGACGGACCAGGAGAACGACCCCGACATCCTCGGCACGATCGCCGCCTCGGCGGCCCTCTCGATCAGCGAGATCCCCTTCCTCGGGCCCGTCGGGGCCGTCCGCGTCGGCCGGATCGGTGGCGAGTTCGTCGTCAACCCGACGATCAGCCAACTCGAGCAGTCCGAGATCGACCTCGTCGTGTCCGGGACCCGTGACGCGATCATGATGGTCGAAGCAGGGGCGAAGATCGTCCCCGAGGACGTCATGGCCGAGGCGATCCTCTTCGGCCACCGCGCCCTCCAGCCCCTCATCGACGTCCAGGAGGAGCTCGTCCGGGCCGTCGGCAAGCCGAAGCGGATCCCGTACCTCGAGCCGGGGGTCGGCTCCATCCTCACCTTCGTCGATGCCGTCGCGGCCGGGCGAGAGTTCGTCGTCGTCGACGTCGAGACGACGGGGACCGACGTCACCCTCCACGACCTCGTCGAGATCGGGGCGGTCCGGATCCGAAAGGGGGAGATCGTCGATCGCTTCTCGACCCTCGTCGACCCCGGCCGACCGATCGTCGGCGTCCAGCTCCACGGCCTGACCGACGCCGACGTCCAAGGAGCCCCCGCGCCCCGGGAGGCGGCCGAGCGCTTCCTCGCCTTCGCTGGAGACGCCCTCCTCGTCGGCCACAACGTCGGCTTCGATATCGCCTTCCTCGAGGCGGCCCTCGGCAACGGCTACCGATTCGAGTACGGCCGCTACCTCGACACCCTCGTCATCGCCCGGGAGGCCTTCCCCGGTGCCCCCGAGACCTTCAGGCTCGGTGACCTCGCCGCCTTCTTCGGGCTCGCTCCCGGGGGTCACCGGGCCCTCGCCGACGCCGAGGTGACGGCCGAGATCCTCCTCCGCCTCGCCGCCGACCTGCCGCCGAGGATCGCTCGCCTCCGGGAGGGGATTGCCGGTGCAATCCGGGCCCACCGGACCGGCGGCGATCCGGCAGCCCTCCTCGAGGCGGCTCGGCGTGAGGCGCGAGTCGGGCGGAACCTCTTCGGCGCCGTTCAGAAGCAGGTCGTCCGGGAGCTGACCCTGAACGAGGGGATCCGAATGGACGGCCGTGGCCCCGACGAGATCCGACCGATCTCGATCGAGGTCGGTCTCCTGCCGCGGGCGCACGGCTCGGCCCTCTTCACCCGCGGTCAGACCCAGGCCCTGACCATCGCCACCCTCGGACCGTCGTCGGACGTCCAGCGGATCGACACGATCAGCCCCGAGACCGAGAAGCGCTACCTCCACCACTACAACTTCCCGCCCTACAGCACCGGGGAGAACAAGCCCCTCCGCGGCCCGAGCCGGCGGGACATCGGCCACGGCAACCTCGCCGAGCGGGCCCTCCTCCCGGTCCTGCCCTCCCAGGAGGAGTTCCCCTACGTCATCCGGCTCGTCTCGGAGATCGTGACCTCGAACGGCTCGACGTCGATGGCCTCGACCTGCGGCTCGAGTCTCGCCCTCATGGATGCCGGGGTCCCGATCAAGGCCCCCGTGGCCGGGGCGGCGATGGGGCTCATGACCGACCCGGCGACGGGCCGCTTCGTCGTCCTCACCGACATCCTCGGCAAGGAGGACGCCTTCGGCGACATGGACTTCAAGGTCGCCGGGACCCGCGAGGGGATCACCGCCGTCCAGATGGACATCAAGATCCGGGGGATCGGCGAGGCGATCATCCGGGAAGGGCTGGCGAGGGCGTATGCGGCCCGCCAGTTCATCCTCGACAAGATGGTCGCGGTCATGCCGGCGGCTCGGACCGAGATGAGCCGCTACGCGCCGCGGATCATCACGATCAAGATCAACCCCGAGAAGATCCGCGACATCATCGGCAAGGGCGGGGCAACGATCCGCAAGATCCAGGACGAGACGGGGACCGAGATCAACGTCCAGGACGACGGGACCGTCGAGATCGCCGCCGTCAACGCCGAGAACAGCCGCCGGGCGATCCAGTGGATCGAGTCGCTCACCCGTGAGGTCGAGGTCGGCGGCCTCTACCTCGGCAAGGTGACCCGGATCATGAGCTTCGGGGCCTTCGTCGAGATCCTGCCTGGCAAGGAGGGCCTCGTCCGGATCAACGAGCTCGCCGACTACCACGTCCCCTCGGTCGAGGACGTTGTCTCGGTCGGCGACGAGATCATGGTCGTCGTCACGGAGATCGACCGGCAGGGCCGGATCAACCTCTCGCGAAAGGCGGCGATGCAGCGTCACCTCGCCCGCTCGGCTCGCTGACCTCGCCGGTGCCCCTCGGCCGGCGCCGGCGGGCGGCCTGCGGTTCCGCCAGGTCGCCGGGCGAACGAGCCCGCGTCGCCCCCCGAAGGGACCTAGCTCGCACCACCCCTCCGCGGCCTCGGCACCTTGCCGGGGGCCCTGAGGGCCGCTGGTATACTCGGCCCGGTGCCCGGCCCGTCCATCCTGTCGCTGGAGTCGTGTCCACGGTGAGTTCGCAAACCCTCACGGTCGCCGTCGTCGGCGCCACTGGTCTCGTTGGCAAGACGATGCTCAGCGTCCTCATCGAGCGGGAGTTCCCGACCCGGGAGCTTCGCCTCCTCGCCTCGGGACGTTCGGCGGGGACCGTCGTCTCCGTCGAGGGGCGCTCCTTCGAGGTCGCCGAGGCGACGGCAGACGCCCTCGCCGGGGTCGATCTCGCCCTCTTCTCGGCCGGGAGCGACGTTTCGCGCGAGCTCGCCCCCGTCGCCGCCGCTGGCGGGACGACGGTCATCGACAACTCGGCTGCCTGGCGGATGGACCCCCGGGTCCCCCTCGTCGTCTCCCAGGTCAACCCGGACGACCTCGCCTGGCACGAGGGGATCGTCGCCAACCCGAACTGCTCGACGATGCAGCTCGTCCCCCTCCTCATGGCCCTTCGCGACGCCGTCGGACTCGAGCGGGTCGTCGTCGACACCTACCAGTCGGTCTCGGGGACGGGTGCCGAGGCGATCGCCGAGCTCGAGGAGCAGGTCCGGGCCCACGTCGCCGGCCAGCCGAAGGAACCGCGGGTCTACCCGTACCCGATCGCCTTCAACGCCCTCCCGGAGATCGACGTCTTCCTCGACGACGGCTACACGAAGGAGGAGCGGAAGGTCATCGAGGAGAGTCGAAAGATCCTTCACCTGCCGGACCTGCGGGTCTCCTGCACGGCGGTCCGGGTCCCCGTCCTCGTCGGCCATTCCGAGGCCGTCCACGTCGAGACCCGGGCCCCGATCACGCCCGAGGAGGCTCGCGGGTACTTCGCCGCCGTCCCCGGCGTCGTCGTCCTTGACGATCCGGCGAGCCACGGCTACCCGATCGCGACCCTGGCGGCCGGCCGGGACGAGATCTTCGTCGGGCGGGTCCGTCGTGACCCCTCCGTCCCCGATGGCCGGGGGCTCGCCTTCTGGGTCGTTGCCGACAACCTCCGAAAGGGGGCGGCCACGAACGCCGTCGAACTGGCCGAGATCCTCCTCGAGCGGGGCTGGGTCCGCCGGGCGAGCGAGCGGGCCGCTGCAGCGGAAGCGGTGAGCGGGAGCCAACGGTGACGGAAGCCGAGCGCCGGGCGGCGCTCGAGGCGGTGGCAGCGGAGGTCCGGGTCTGCCGCCGCTGCCGGCTCCACGAACAGCGGACGAACGCCGTGCCCGGCGAGGGTCACCCCTCGACGGAGGTCCTCTTCGTCGGTGAGGCCCCGGGCCTGAACGAGGACCGTCAGGGGCGGCCCTTCGTTGGTCCGGCCGGCGCCCTCCTCGACGAGCTCCTGGCGAGCATCGGCTGGCGCCGCGACGAGGTCTTCATCACGAACGTCGTGAAGTGCCGGCCGCCGGGCAACCGTGACCCCGAGCCTGACGAGATCGCCGCCTGCGCCCCGTTCCTCCGCCGCCAGGTCGAGGTCCTCGACCCCGCCCTCATCGTCACCCTCGGCCGGCACTCGATGGCCCGCTTCATGCCCGGGGCGAAGATCGGTGCAGCTCACGGGACGGTCCGCCCGGCCCCGCCCGAGTCGGGGGCGGACGGTGCCCTCGTCTTCGCCATGTACCACCCGGCAGCGGCCCTCCATCAGGCCTCTCTTCGGCCGACCCTCGAGGCCGATACCCTCCAGATCCCTGGCGCCCTCCTCGAGGCCCGTCGCCGACGGTCGATGGCCCCGGCGACCGTTGCAGGGGCCGAACCGGCCGAGGACGTCGATGCCCCGGCGGGACGGTCGATCGCCCCAGCGCTCCCCGGGGCAGCCGAGCCGGCGGCCGACCTCGGCGCCCCGCTCCCTCGCCCGGAGCCAGCGCTCGCCGACGGCGGCGCAAGCCCCGGAGCCCCGACCTCCGACCTCGCACCGACGGCGGCAGCAGCGGTCGAGGAGACGGCCGAGCCCCCGACGGGGACGGTGGTGGTCGCGCCGACCCCGACACCGTCCGAGCCTCGCGAACCCGAAGCGATCCCGGCCGCACCCGCCGACGAGCCCGAGCGCGACCAGCTGACCCTCTTCTCGCCAGCGTGAGATCGAACCACCGTGGCTGAAGGAACGCGACCCCTCCGGATCATCCCCCTCGGCGGGGTGGGGGAGATCGGGAAGAACATGTATGTCTTCGAGTACGGCGACGACATCGTCGTTGTCGACTGCGGCCTCATGTTCCCCGACGAAGAGATGTTCGGGATCGACCTCGTCATCCCCGACGTCACCTACCTCCGGGAGCGCCGAGAGAAGGTCCGCGCCTTCCTCATCACCCACGCCCACGAGGACCACGTCGGCGGCCTGCCCTACGTCCTGCCGAACTTCCCTGGCGTTCCCGTCTACGCCTCGACCCTGGCGCGGGGCCTCCTCGGGGCGAAGTTCAAGGAGCACCGCCTGACCGACCACCCCCTCGTCGCCCTCGAACCCGGGGACGAGCTCGAGATCGGTCCCTTCCGGGCCCTCCCGTTTCGGATCGGCCACTCGATCCCCGACGCCATGGGGATCGCCCTCCGGACTCCCGTCGGCACCGTCGTCCACACCGGCGACTTCAAGTTCGACCACACCCCCGTCGACGGGAAGCCCTCGGACTTCGCGACCCTCGCCCGCCTCGGCCAGGAGGGGGTCGTCTGCCTCCTCTCCGACTCGACCCGGGCCGAGAACCCCGGCTACACGCCCTCCGAGCGGACCGTCGGGGAGGCCTTCCGAGAGATCATCGAGCCCCTCGACGGACGGGTCATCGTCGCCACCTTCGCCAGCAACATCGCCCGGATCCAGCAGGTCTTCGACGCCGCCGAGACCTTTGGCCGGAAGGTCGCCGTCGTCGGTCGATCGATGGAGCAGAACGTCCGGATCGCCGTCGACCTCGGCTATCTCCACTACCCGGCGTCGGGGGTCATCAGCAAGGACCAGATCGGCCAGACACCGCCCGGGCAGCTCGTCATCGCCACGACCGGAGCCCAGGGCGAGCCGATGTCGGGCCTGGCTCGGATGGCGAACCGCGACCATCGCTTCGTCGACATCGAGCCCGGCGACACGGTCATCGTTTCGGCGAGCCCGATCCCTGGGAACGAGGAGTACGTCGCCCGGACCATCGACAACCTCTTCAAGGCTGGGGCGAACGTCTACTACCACACGATCAAGCGGGCCCACGTCTCCGGCCACGCAAGTCAGGAGGAGCTGAAGCTCATGCTCGGCCTGACCCGGCCCCGCTACTTCATCCCGATCCACGGCGAGTTTCGGATGATGGTCCAGCACGGCCGGCTGGCGGTCGAGATGGGGGTCCGGCCCGAGAACGTCTTCATCATCGAGAACGGGCAGCCGATCGAGATCTTCCCCGACGGTCGGGCCCGGCGGGGGACGCCGGTCCCGGCCGGCTATGTCTTCGTCGACGGCCTCTCCGTCGGTGACGTCGGGGAGGTCGTCCTCCGCGACCGGCGGGCCCTCGCCGCCGACGGGATGTTCATCGTCGTCGTCACCGTCGACAAGCAGACCGGGAACCTCGTCGGTCGCCCCGAGATCGTGACGCGGGGCTTCGTCCCCCTGAACGAACGCGACCCGCTCATCACCGAGGCGGCCGAACGGGTCGTCGCGGCGATCGAAAACCCGGGCGACCACATCAGCGAGATCGCCCTCCTGAAGTCGCAGATCAAGGACAGCGTCTCCCGTTTCCTCTACGAGCAGACGAAGCGCCGGCCGATGGTCCTGCCCGTCGTCGTCGAGGTCTAGCTCGTCTCCGCTCCGATGCCGACCCGACGCCGTTCACCGACCGCCTCGCCGACCCGCCGGTCCCGGGCCCGGCCGAGGGCCCGAACCCGAGGCCTGGCGCCCTTCGGGGCCGGCTGGCAGCTCAGCCCCGAGGTCGTTCGCTCCCTCGTCGGGGTGGTCCTCCTCTCCTTTGGGGCCGTCACCCTCATCGCCCTCGCCCTGCCAGGGGAAGGGACCCTGACGACCTGGTGGCGGAACGCCTTCGCACCCTGGTTCGGGACCGGGCGCTGGGCCCTCCCCTTCGCCCTCCTGGCGGCCGGGGTCTACGTCGAGCGGGCAGGAGCCGGCGGCCGGTGGCGGTTGACCCTCCTTGGGGCCGGTGTCGCCTTCGTCGCCGGCCTTGGCCTCCTCGAGCTCCTCGGGCCGCCGAACCCGCTTGGGGGGACGGAACGGATGACGGGAGGGCGGATCGGAGCCGCCCTCGTCGCAGCCCTCGGGCCGGCCTTCGGGAGCGCCGGGGCGTTCGTCGTCTTCGCTGCTGCCTTCGTCGCCGGCCTCCTCGTCATGTTCGACACGAGCCTCCAGGCTCTCGTCCGACCCTTCGCCCGGCTCGCGGCGAGCGTCGGCTCGGCCCTGACGGCTCGTCCTGAGCCGGCTGCCGGTGAGTCGGTCCGGGCCGACCGCGCAGTCGGGCCAGCGGCCCGGGCCGCGACCGACGCCACGCGCCGACCGAGCCCCGACGCAGGGCCGCTGGCCGGCCTCCGCGCCCGGGTCGGCGACGGGGCGCGCGCCCTCCTTCGTCGAGGTCCGGTGCCCGGTCAGGCCGGGTTCTGGGGGAGCGAGGGGCGGCCGGAGCCGACCCGGCCCTCGAGCGGAAGCGCGGCCCCGAGCGAACCGCTCCCAGGCCCCGGGCTCATCGCCGCCTCGGGGACCCTCATCGGTCCGCGAGCTCCGGCGCCCTCCTCGACTGCCCTCGGGCAGGAGGCCGAGCCGGGCCCCGCTCCCTCGGTGGCGACCGGCCTCGGTCCGCTCACGCCGGGCCTCGCCGACGTGCCGGCGGTCGCGCCGAGCCCGTACCGCCTGCCCGACCTCACCCTCCTCGACGACGTCGCCGGCCGCGCCGGCGGGCCGGCCATGGACCACCACCAGAACGCGGCGACGATCGAGGGGAAGCTCGCCAGCTTCAACATCCAGGCCAGGGTCGTGCGCTGGAACGCCGGTCCCGTCGTGACCCAATACGAGGTCGAGCCCGACCCCTCGGTGAAGGTGAGTCGGATCGAAGCCCTAGCCGACGACCTCGCCATGGCCCTGGCGGCACGGACGATCCGGATCGAGGCGCCGATCCCCGGCAAGAGCGTCGTCGGGATCGAGATCCCGAACAGCGACTTCAACATCGTCTCCCTCCGGCGGGTCCTCGAGGAGGTCGACATCAGCCACGGACCGAAGCTCACCTTCGCCCTCGGTCGCGACGTCGCCGGCCACGCCCGGGCGGCAGACCTGGCGAAGATGCCCCACCTCCTCATCGCCGGCGCCACCGGCTCGGGCAAGAGCGTCATGGTCAACGCCCTCATCACGAGCATCCTCATGCATGCCACCCCCGACGAGGTCCGCTTCATCCTCGTCGACTTGAAGCGGGTCGAGCTGGCGGCCTACAACGAGCTCCCCCACCTCCTCGTCCCCGTCATCACCGAGCCCGAGAAGGCGAAGGCGGCCCTGCGCTGGGCCGTCGGGGAGATGGAACATCGGTATCGGCGCTTCGCCGCAGCCGGGGCCCGGAACATCGCTGCCTTCAACGAGTCGCGGGTCGACCCGGCCGATCGCCTACCCTTCATCGTCGTCGTCGTCGACGAGCTCGCCGACCTCATGATGCGCGAGGGCAAGCACATCGAGGATCCCATCGTCCGCCTGGCCCAGAAGGCACGGGCGACGGGCATCCACCTCGTCCTCGCCACCCAGCGCCCCTCGGTGAACGTCGTGACGGGCCTCATCAAGGCGAACTTCCCGTCGCGGATCGCCTTCGCCATGGCCTCCCAGATCGACTCTCGGACGATCCTCGATGCCCCGGGAGCCGAGGACCTCATCGGTCGTGGCGACATGCTCTTCCAGCCCGCCGACATGCCGCGCCCGATCCGGCTCCAGGGGGTCTTCGTCTCCGACCGCGAGATCCGGAACATCACCGAGTACTGGCGTTCCTGGCCGCACCGCTACGATCTCGAGATCATCGCCGGGGAAGACGAGGAAGGAGAAGCCGAGGAGCCGGTGGACGGCGAGGCCGACCGCCTCCTGCCCGACGCCATCGCCGTCATCCGCGAGTACGACCGCGCCTCGGCCTCGCTCCTCCAGCGGCGCCTCCGGATCGGCTATGCCCGGGCGGCTCGGATCATCGACCAGCTCGAGGCTCGCGGCTACGTCGGGCCCTTCGACGGCTCGAACGCGCGCCAGGTCCTCCGCCGGGACGAGCCCGGGCCGCGCTGGACGCCGGAGGGAGAGACGGAGCTCGATCGATGAGGACCCGCCACCAGGCCCGTCCCAACCGGGAGCTCGGAGCCGATCCCGCCCCCCGGGGCCCGGCCGGCGTCGGAGGACCTCCGTCGCCGCCTCCGCCCGTCGAAGGGGTGGCTTCGGCGCCGACGGCGGGCGAGCCGACCCTCGGCGAGCGGCTCGTCGCGGCCCGGGAACGGAAGGGGGTCGATCTCTACCGGGCGGAGCGCGACACGAAGATCCGGGCCCGCTACCTCGCCGCCCTCGAGCGGGGCGACGACCGGGAGCTGCCGGGCGTTGTCTACACGAAGGGCTTCCTCCGCAACTACGCCCTCTACCTCGGCCTCGATCCTGACGACGTCCTCCGCCAGTGGCGGCGGGAGCGGGGCGAGGCGGCCCAGGCGGCACCTCGGATCGCCGTGCCGCGGCCCCTCGAGGCACCCCGCCAGGGACTGACGTTCACCCCAGGGATCGTCGTCGCCGCCCTCCTGACGGTCGCCGTCGTCGCCTTCCTCGGCTACCTCACCCTCCAGCTCGTCCGCTTCGCCAAGCCTCCGACGGTGAGCGTCGTCGACCCACCGGTCGCCGTCCTCGAGGTCGAGGAGGGGAGCGAGTCGTACACCCTGAAGGGCCTCTCCGACCCTGGAGCGACGGTCGAGGTGAGCGCCCCCGGCCGGCCTCAGCCGTACCGGGTCACGGCCGGCCCCGACGGGACCTGGGCGGTCGTCGTCGAGCTCCGGCGAGGCCGCAACGAGTTCGAGGTCACGGCCAAGGATCCCGAGACGGGGAAGACCGCCGAGTCGCCGGTCCGGATCCTCATCAGCGTCCCCTTCCTCGTCGCCGCCGCGCCGACCCTGACCGTCGACTCGCCCGCCGATGGAGCCGTCTACGAGAATGGGGCCGTTCCGGTCGAGGGCCGGACGGCGAATGCGGTCAAGGTGACCGTCGAGGCGATCTATGCCGGGCCGGCAAGCGGGGAGCCGAGACCCTCCGCCGGCCCGTCGCCGTCCCCGCCTCCGGCCCCGGAGCCGCAGACGACGGAACCGGCCGACGACGGGACCTTCAGCGTCCCCCTCGACCTCAGCACGGGCCGCTGGACGATCGTCGTCACGGCCGCCTCGGCCGAGAACCGGACGGTCAGCCTTCGGCGGACGGTCGAGGTGAGCTACCGGGGCGTCACCCTCGTCGTCCAGATCAAGGGCGGGCGAGCCTGGCTCAAGGTCTGGGTCGACGACAAGCTCGACCCGACCGTCGGAGCCGCCGGGACGGTCTACCGGGACGGCAAGACCCTCACCTTCACCGGGCAGCGCTCGGTCGAGGTCCGAACGGGTTCCTCGGGGGTGACCTACTTCATCCTGAACGGCGTCTCCCTCGGCCGCCTCGGCCGGGTCGGTGTTCCCGAGACGTGGCGCTTCGAGCCGCCGAATCCGCCCGTCCGGACCGACCGCCGCTGAGCTGGAGGCGAGCGTGGCGGCAGATCCCCTCGTCGAGCGGGCGGCCACCCTCCAGGCCCTCTGCCTCGCCGCCGGGCTCCGGGTCGCCACGGCCGAGTCCTGCACCGGTGGCCTCGTCGCCCACCTGCTGACCGAGGTGGCGGGCGCCTCGGGCTACTTCCGGGGCGGGATCGTCGCCTATGCGAACGAGGCAAAGATCCGCCTCTGCGGGGTCGACCCGGCCCTCATCGAGGCCCACGGGGCGGTGAGCGCCCAGGTCGCCCGGGCGATGGCGGTCGGAGTCCGCGAGCGCCTGGGAGCAGACCTCGGCTGCGCCGTGACGGGGATCGCCGGGCCCGAGGGTGGGACGCCGGCCAAGCCTGTCGGCCTGACCTACGTCGCCGTCGCCGATCCCCGGGAGACGACCGTCCGACGGGTCCTCTGGACGGGGGACCGCCACGAGAACAAGCGGGCCTCGGCCGAGCTCGCCCTCGAGCTCCTCATCGAACGGGCGAGCGCCCTCTCCGGCGAGGGCGGGCCTCGGTCGGAGGCTGGGCCCGACGAGCCCGGAGACGGACCTCGGGCAAGTCCAAAGGCCTGAGCCCGGTGGCAACGCTTCGATCGCCCGGCGAGATCGCCGCCGGCCTCGCCCCCGCCCGGCGCCCGCGACCGATCGCGCCCGGCGAGGCGATCCACGTCGTTGGCGCGGCCGGAGCCGGAGCGAGCGCGGCGGCCCTCCTTGCCGCCGCGGCCAGGGGGTTCGTGACCGGCTGCGACGCCGGCGGCCCCTCGCCGTACACGGCCGCCTTGGCGGCCCGCGGGGTCGTCGTCGCGACCGGGCACGACCCGGCCCACGTCCTCGCCGCCGAGCGGCGCCCCGACCGCTTGGCGGTGACGAAGGCCCTCACCTCGGTCGAGCCGAACCACCCCGAGCTCGACGCCGCCCGTCGCCTCGGGATCCCCCTCGAGCCATGGCAGCAGGTCGTCGCCGACGCCGCCGTCGAGCGCCGCCTCGTCGCCGTGACCGGGACCCACGGGAAGAGCACGACGGCTGGCTGGCTCGTCGACCTCCTCGTCGCCGCCGGCCGCGATCCCCTTGCCTTCGTCGGCGCCCTCCTCGGCCCGGACCTCGTCGGCGGCCCACCGAGCACGGCCCGGACCGGGGCCGGACCCGACGCCGTCGTCGAGGCCGACGAGTACGCTCGCAACTTCGACCCCTTCCGCCCGGAGGTGGCCGTCGTCACGAACCTCGAGTGGGACCATCCCGATGTCTTCGCCGACCGGACCGCGGTCGTCGCGGCCGTGGACGCCTGGCTCCGTCGGGCGGCCGAGGATCGGCCGCCGACGGCGCTCGTCAACGTCGCCGACCCGGGCGGGGCCGAGCTCGCCGCTCGACTCCTCGACTGGCCGGGTCGCCTCGTCGTCGTCGCCCTCCAGGAGTCAGGAGGTCCCGGGTCCGGAGACGTCGATCTCCCGACCGCCGCCCGACGCCTCGCGGCGTCGTACAGAACGGCCCTCGGCCCGGCCCAGGGCGTCGTCGCCGCTGTCGAGACGACTGGGTCGGAGGGGACCCTCCTCGTCGCCGCCGGGCTAGCAGGTGACGAGGTCCGCGGCCTTCGGGTCGGTCTCGTCGGCCGGCACAACGCCGCGAACGGGCTCCTCGTCGCTGCGACCGGGGCGATCCTCGGGCTCCCGGCCCCGGTCGTCGCCGAGCGGCTCGCCGCCTACCCCGGGGTCGGGCGCCGCCTCGAGCGGCTCGGGGAGGCCGCCGGGGTCGTCGTCTACGACGACTACGCCCACCACCCGACGGCGATCCGAGCCAGCCTCGCCGCCGTCCGCCAGCGGGAGCCCGGCCGTCCTGTCTGGGCCGTCTACGAGCCCCTCACCTTCCACCGGACGGCGGCGATGCTCGACGAGTTTGCGGCCGTCCTCGCCGAGGCCGACGGCGTCGCCGTCGCCGACATCTGGGCGGGCCGCGACCCGGACCGGACGATCGCCTCGGCGGCGGGCCTGGCGGCGGCCGTGGCTGGGCGGGCGCCTACCCTCCGAGTGGGAGCGCCGGGTTCCGTCGAGGCGACGGCGGACTGGCTCGCCGCGCGGGTCCAGCCGGGGGACGTCGTCCTCGTCATGGGTGGCGGGCAGAGTTACCGGATCGGCCGCCTCCTCCTCGAGGCCCTCGGGGGGAAGGGCCGCGCTGGCGGGGGCTCGCCGGGCGGGGGCGAGGCGGCCGGCCGGCGCTGACGCGCCGTCGGCGAGCGATCGAATCCTCCCGACGTGGAGGCGCGACGGGGGTCTCTGCCGGCCGGGGCTGCCATGGCCCGGTCGTGGCGCCGACTCGGGCATACTCTTCTCGGGGGCGGAGGCGCCCCGCCGTCGACCCGACCCCCCGGTCCGGTCCCAGGACCGCCGTCGTTCAGGACTCGAAGGAACCGGTGGCATGCTGCCAGGTACACGTCTCGCCCGCTACGTCTTTGCGATCGTCGCCGTCATCGTCGTCCTCGGCCTCGTCGCCTCGGCGATCGCCTATCCCTTCTGATCGAGCCCCCCTCGATCGTCCAGCCCAGGTGCTCCCATGACCGACCGCTCTGCCGGCGCCGAGTCCGAACTTTTCGGCTCGCGCCTCCCGGCCGAACCGACCGACGCTCCCGCCCCCGAACCCCTCGCCCCTCACCCTCCTGCCCGGTCGAACCCGCCCGAGGGTGGGCCAGCGGCGACGGCCTCGGCGCTCGAGCCGACGTCGAGGCAGGGCATCGAGCCGCCCCTCACCCCTCCGTCCACCGACCTCGACGACGGCCGCGGGCCGACGACGGCCGCCTCGGAACCGAGGGAGGCCGGGTCCGTCGATGCGGACTGGCCCCTCGAGACCGAAGGCCTGGCGGCGAGCGACGTCGGGCGAGTACTGGAGGTCGCAGCCGGGACGAGTGGGCCCGGGGATGTCGGGGTCGAAGGTGAAGCCCGACCGACCGGGGCCGGGGACGAGCTCGACCTCGGAACGGCACCGGCCGAGACGGTTGCCGTGGCCGAACGGGAGGCGGCGCCAGCTCCTCCTCGAGCCCGAGCCGGCGGCGGACCACGGACGGCGGCCGGCTGGCTCGCCCGTGCCCTCCGGGCGGCCGGACTGCGCTACGCCTTCACCGTCCCGGGCGAGAGCTTCCTCCCCCTCCTCGACGCCCTCGACGAGGTCGGGACGAGCGTCGTGGCGACCCGCCACGAAGCCGGAGCGGGCTTCATGGCCGAAGCCTACGGCCAGCTGACCGGCCGGCCGGCGGCGGCGATCGTGACCCGAGCCGTCGGGGCCAGCAACCTGGCGATCGCCCTCCACACCGCCTACGCCGACTCGGCCCCCCTCATCGCCATCGTCGGTCAGGTCGAACGCCCCTTCCTCGGGCGGGAAGCCTTTCAGGAGGTCGACCTCGTCGGCAGCATCGGTGCCCTGACGAAGTGGGCCGTCGAACCGGCTCGCGCCGCCGAGCTCCCGGATGCCCTCGCCGAGGCCGTCCGCCAGGCGACGACGGGCCGTCCCGGTCCGGTCCTCCTCGCCATCCCGGCCGACGTCTTCGACGAGCCCCTCGAGGCCCCCGTCGTCGAGCGGTCCCCCCAGCCAGCCGGCAGCGTCCGACCCGACCCGGTCCTCGTCCGGTCGATCCTCCAGCTCCTCGCCTGCGCCGAGCGGCCGGTCATCCTCGCCGGCGGCGGGGTCCTCCGAGCCCGTTGCTCGACCGACCTCCTCCGCCTCGCCGAACTCCTTCGGGTCCCGATCGTCGCCGCCTGGCGACGGGGCGACGTCGTACCGAACGACCACCCGCTCTATCTCGGCATGGCCGGTCACGGTGCCCCGCCGACGGTCCGCGAACGTCTCCTGGGCGCCGACGCGATCCTCGTTCTCGGTTGCCGCCTGAACGAGGTGACGACGTACGGCTATGAGATCCCCGCCCCGGGGACCCGCTGGGCCCACGTCGACGTCGAGCCACGGGGCGGGCAAGCCGGCCTCCGACGACCCGACTTCGCCCTCGCCGCCGACGCACGGGCCTTCCTCCGGGCCGCCGTCAACCGCCTCGCGAACGCGGTCCTCGACGCCGCCATCGCCGACGCGCGGGCCGAGCGGAACGCCCGCGACCGGGCCGCCTTCGAGGCGGCGAGCCGGGTCGAGGTCGGGACCTGGTCAGGGCCCGGCGTCCATCCGGGCCGGGTCGTGGCAACCCTCAGGCGGGTCCTCCCCGACACCGCGATCCTGACGACCGACGCCGGGAACTTCGCCGGCTGGGCGGCCCGGGGCTTCCGCTTCCGACGGCCGGGGACCTTCCTCGGGCCGACCTCAGGGGCGATGGGCTACGGTCTCCCGGCGGCGATTGCGGCGGCCCTCATCCACCGCGATCGACCCGTCGTCGCCCTCGTCGGTGATGGCGGGATGGCGATGTCGATGGCCGAACTCGAGACCGCCGTGCGGGAGCGGGTGCGGCCGATCGTCCTCGTCTTCGACAACGAGCGGTACGGGATGATCCGGATGCACCAGGACGAACGCGCCGGCTCGCGGGCCGTGGCGACCGACCTCGGCCCGATCGACTTCGCGGCCATCGGTCGCGCCCTCGGCGGTCGCGGAGTCCGGATCGAGTCGGACACCGACTTCGAGCCGGCTCTCCGGGAGGCCCTTGGCGCCGACCGGCCGACGGTCCTCCACCTCGTCGTCGACCGGCGCTGGGTGAGCGTGAACGACCACCCCTTCGCCGACCGGGAAGGGAGCTGACGGCCGGGAGGGGAGGGGAGGGGCCCCGGGAGCGAAGGCCAGGGGCGCCCGGGATCGGCTCTCCGGGGAGGGGAGAGCACCGGCGAGCCTGAGTTGCGGCCTCTCCCCTGGTGTGGCATGCTGGCCCGGCCGCGCGCCGGGGCCAGGGGAGGGAGGTGCTCTCATGGGTCAGGCCGCCGGTGTCGACCGGCTCGCCGTCGTCGCCTTCAGCGGCGTCGTCGTCCTCGGGGGAGTCAACGGGATCGCCGTCAAGGTGACCGTCGGCGAGCTCGCCCCCTTGTGGTCGGCTGGTCTCCGGTTTTTCGCCGCCGGACTCCTCATGGTCGCCATCGTCGGCCTCGGCCGCCGGGCCGTGCCCCGCGGCCGGGGTTTCGTCGGTGCCCTCCTCTACGGCGCCCTCGGCCTCGGGGCAAGCTATGGCCTCCTCTACACCGCCATCCGCTTCGTCCCAGCCGGGACGGTGATGCTCCTCATCGCCCTCGTCCCGCTCTTCACCTTCGGGCTCGCCGTGGCCCAGCGCCAGGAGCGGTTTCGAGTCCAGGGCCTCCTCGGGGCGGTCATCGCCCTCGCTGGCGTCGGGGTCGTGACCCTCGACCAGCTCGAGGCGAAGGTGCCCGCTTCGGCCCTCGTCCTCGTCGTCCTCGGCACGGTCTGCATCGCCGAGAGCGGGATCATCGCCAAGTGGATCCCCCGGAGTGATCCCTTTGGGACGAATGCCGTCGCCATGGCGGCCGGGGCGGCGCTCCTCCTCGGAGCCTCGGTCCTCGGGGCCGAACCCTGGCTGGTCCCCGAGCGGGCTCCGACCTGGCTCGCCCTCGGGTACCTCGTCGTCCTCGGATCGGTGACGATGTTCGCCCTCTTCCTCTTCGCCCTCGGCCGCTGGACCGCCTCGGCGGTCTCCTACGCGACCCTCCTCATGCCCCTCGTGACGATCCTCGTCGCCGCCATCCTCACTGCCGAGCGTCCCTCGCCGGCCTTCCTCGCCGGCGGTGCCATCGTCCTCACCGGCGTCTACGTCGGTGCCTTCTTGCGGCTACCAGAGCGAAGGAGCACGCCTTCGGCCCCCGAGTGCCTGCCCATCGACGCCTGCGCCGAGACCGTCGAGGTGGCGCCGAGGGCCGTCGGCGGGCGAGCGTAGCGGCCCGGCCCGGGCCGCCGTCGGGCTGGCGAGGCCGTCCGCCCCTCGATTCGGCCGAGGGACGGCGACTCGATCATCGGGTCCCCTCGTCGACCTCCCCCGATGGCAAAGCCCAACCTCGAAGCCGGGCCGATGGGCCCGTGGGGATACCGGCAGGCTCGGAATCGATGACGACCTGGTCGAGGCTCGCCGCTGCCGGCTCGGCGACGGCGACCGAGGTCGGGCGCCGCGTCGCCAGGAGCGATCCTGCGACGACGAGCCCGAAGCCGAGGGCCATGGAGGCGGTGAAGGCCTCGCCGAGGAGGGCGACCCCGAGGACCGCCGCGACGGCCGGGTTGACGTAGGTGATGACCGTCGCTCGTACCGGGCCGACCTCGCCGATGAGGGCGGCGAAGACGAGGAAGGCGAGGGCCGTGCAGACGAGGCCGAGGACGCCGATGGCAGCGAGGACGGTCGGGGAGGGGAGGGCCCTGGGCGGATCGAGGGCGACGATCGGCGCATAGAGGAGGGCGCAGAGGGCGAGAGAGACGGCCATGACTCCGAGGGATGGGACGCCGGCGAGGCGGCGGGCGAGGATCGCCGGACCAACGGCGTAGCCGACGACGACCCCGGCCATCTGGAGGAGGGCGACGGCGTCCTCGGCTCCAAGATCGGTGCCGACGATGGCACCGACGCCGACGATGCCGATGAGGAGGCCGAGGAGCTCCATGGGGCCGATCCGATCGGCGCCGCGGGTGAGGACGGCGAACCCCGCCCCGACGAGGGGGACGGCGGCGACGAGGAGGCCGGCGAGGGAGCTCGAGATCCGCTGCTCGGCCGATCCGAGGAGGACCCACGGGACGGCGATCTCGACGAGGGCGAAGGCGACGATCCAGGGCCAGTGGCGCCGGAAACGTCGAAGGTCGACTCGGAAGAGGGCGAGCGGAAGGAGAACGGCCGAGGCGATGGCGGTCCGGGCGAGGACGAGGGCCGCCGGCGAGATCTCGGCGACGGCGACCCGGATGAGGAGATAGGGGATGCCCCAGATGACGGACATGGCGGCGAAGAGGAGGAGGCCGCGGCGGGTCATCGGGGTTCGGAGGGGGACGGGTACGAAGGCGCGGCGGGTGGCATCGCCGGTCTGTGGGGGTCCATGGATGGAATGCTACCGGCCAAAGGTCGGGGCCGCCTCGGTGCCCGTTCTCCGGGTGTGCCACGATGGGCTTGGGGCCGACTCCATGGCTGCGCGCCCGCTTCCTCGACGAGCTCGGTGTTTGGCCCCGCGGCGCGGAGTCCTCTCGGGGCTCGACGGTAGCGTCATGGGTCTCTGACTCCGTCCTCCTCGGGGTGGCCGGCCTCGCCGTTCCTGCTACCGAACATAACTAGCCTTATCGGAAGTGCCAGGGGAGGGCCAGAGGACCATCGAACCAGCACGGCGACGACGCCCCGCGGGCTGGCGGGAGGACGACGTGGTGGAAAGGAAATCGCCCGAAGGAACTCCCGTCCTGGGTCGCAACCGGTGCAGGCACCAGGTGCGTCGCCATCATCAGGAGCCCCTTCGGGCAGGAGCCACGGTAGCCGAGCGCGCTTCATTGGGCAAGAGGGTTATCCACGAATTTCGCGGTTCGAGGGTCGCCGGAAGCGTCATCGTCCACGGCTCATCCACACCGCGCTCGCGGAGTCCGCGCCCGACCGACCCTTCGCCCTCGTCGTCGCGAGCGGCGTGGGAAGCGGACCTCCTCGGCCGCCGCCGACACCCCGCCCCGCCTCCAACGCCGCAGGGTCGTCGATGCACCGCCCGGAAAGGCGACCCAAAGGGCTGACTCGGCGGACACAGAACGCCCGGAGGAACCGCCGGTTCCGACAAGGACATCGGTGATGCGAGGCACCGCCGGTGTCGTTCGGTCCAGGGCCCCTCCGGGCAAGGAGGACGATAGCCCCTCGCGACTCCCCTGCCAAGGGGGTTTATCCACGACTTTCGAAGTCGGTCAGCTCCTCGACGCCAAGTTGTCCACGGTCCGCCAACAGTCGGCAGGGCCACGTCGATCGCGGGCTGGTGCTGCGGACCCCTGGTCCGGTCGCCCGGCAGACCCCCGCGCCTCCGCTAGCTCCGGGTGCGGACCCGCAGCCCATCGCGGTAGACGAGGAGGCCACCGAGGTGGTCGCCGACGAGGAGGAGGGCGGTTCCGACGGCTGAAGCGGCGAGGGCGGTCTCGGGCGGCCGTTCGGGCCTCTCCAGGAGCCGGAGCCCGAGGCTGAGGGCGAAGAGAAGGAGGCTGCCCGCCTGGACGACGAGGTGGCGGGTCGCCCGGGCTCGGCGGGGCGTCCCCGGGATCATCGCGATCCAGTCGAGGAGCCCCGTCCCGGCCGCGACGAGTCCGCCGGAGAGGCCGAGGGCGAGGAGGGCGAGGCTGCCCGAACCGAGATCGATGGAGGAACTGCGACCGATGAGGTCGAAGAGGAGGCTCGTTGGGAGGAGGGCGGCCGGAAAGTGGACGACCATGGCGTGGCTTGGCACGCCGAGGGGCTCGCCACGGAGGACCCGCTTCAGGACCTCGACCCGGTCCACGCCCGTCCTCCGGAACTCGACCGTCGTTCGGCCTGCGATCAGTACTCGTCGGGGTGCGCCTGGCGGTCCCTTTCGGCCGTCTTTCGGATCGTCTCGAGGACCTGACTCACCGTCTGGCCGTTCGCCTCGGCGGCGCGCTTGATGCGCTCATAGGTGAGGTGGACGTCGGGCTCCCCCATGTCGTCGTGGGCAGCGCCGCAACCGCAGTCGAGGCACATGATCGGGACCTCCATGCTGTATCACTAGGATACGCTAACGATACAGCGCCGGGGCGGTGGCGTCAAGGGGGTCGGAAGGATCAGTGGAGCTCGAGGGGCCAGATCCGACCGCCTGGGAGGGCCGGTCGGCCGAGGTGGTCGAAGCTCCCCGTCCAGGGGGAACGGCGACGACCGGGCGGCGTGCCCGGCGCGAGGCTCCATTCCTCTGGGCTGTGGCGGGAGAGGCGAGCAACGCCGGCGACGGGTCGGAGGAAACGGTCGAGACCGAGGGTCTCGAGCTCGAGGGACTCCCCTACTCCAAGGCTCGCGCCGAGGGAGGCGGCAAGGACGAAGGGTCCGAAGGCATCGACGACGTCGACGCCCATCGTCGGCGACCAGCGGAAGGCGAGGTGCTCGATCCCGTTCGGGGTGACGAGGTTGCCGTGGAGGCTCCCGAAATCGGGTTCGGGGTGGAGGGTGAGGAGGCCGCTCGCGCTCGCTACCTCGAGGCGGCTCAGCCGTCCCGTCGGGTCGAGCTCGAGGAGGACGGCGTGGCTGAGCCCGCCGTCGTCGACGATCGCCCAACGCCAGCGTCTCCCGCGCCGTCCCTCCGCGACCGACCAGACGAGGCGCTGGCCGCCGCTGAGGTGGGCTGTCCCCCCGAACCGGAACGAGGGATGGCCGGCGCCTCGCCGAGGACCCGCGCCGGTCTGGGCAGCCTCGTCCTCCATCCGCCCGGGCGACCCTAGCCCGACTCCGACTCCTCGGCCGCGCCGACGAGGATCCCCTCCTCACCCCGTCGACGGGTCCGCCGCCCTCGAGAGCCGCTCCCTGCCTCGCTCGTTGCCCGGAGCTCCGCCGCCAGGGCCGGCGAGACGCGACCCCGGACCCGAACGCCCTCGGGTCGATAGTCGAGGCTGACGGTGCCCCGCTCCCGAACCCGGGCGAGGAGCTCCCCGGCCTGGTAGGGGACGAGGACGTCGACGGGGATCCAGAGATCGGCGAGGAGGGCCGAGATCGCCGCCCGGAGGGTGTCGATCCCGAAGCCCGTCTTTGCCGAGACCGGGACGGCCTCCCCGACGGCTGGGGCGCTGAGGGCCGGGGTGGCGGCCGGGTCGAGGAGGTCGACCTTGTTGAGGGCGACGACCCGCGGCTTGTCGCCCGCGCCGAGCTCCTCGAGGACCTGCTGGACCGTCGCCCGGTGCTCGGGGGCGTGGGGATCGGCGAGGTCGACGACCTCGATGAGGGCATCGGCCCGGGTCACCTCCTCGAGGGTCGCCCGGAAGGCGTCGACGAGCTGGTGGGGGAGCTTGTGGATGAAGCCGACGGTGTCGGTGACGATCGCCGTCTGCCCTTCGCCGAGGCGGACGAGGCGGCTCGTCGGGTCGAGGGTCGCGAAGAGCCGGTCCTCGGCCCGGACGACCTCCGAGCCGACGAGGGCATTGAGGAGCGTGCTCTTGCCAGCATTCGTGTAGCCGACGATCGAGATCGCCGGGATGAGCCGGCGATCGCGCCCTCGGGCGGCCGTCGCCCGTTGGCGGCGGACCTGCTCGACCCGCTCCTTCAGGGTCTTGATCCGCTCCCGGATGACCCGCCGGTCGGTCTCGAGCTGGGTCTCGCCGGGGCCCCGGGTCCCGATCCCGCCGCCCGTCCGCGAGAGGTGGGTCCAGAGGCGGGTGAGGCGCGGGAGCTGGTACTCGAGCTGGGCAAGCTCGACCTGGAGCCGCCCCTCGTGGGTCTGGGCGTGCTGGGCGAAGATGTCGAGGATGAGTCGGCTCCGGTCGATGACCTTCACCCCGAGGAGGCCCTCGAGGCGACGCTGCTGGGCGGGGCTGAGCTCGTCGTCGGCGACGAGGAGGGTGAAGCCGGTCTCGTGCTTCGCAGCGACGAGGGACTCGGCCTTCCCCTTCCCGACGTACCAGTTCGGGTCGACGTGCCGTCGCCGCTGCCACTCGGCCCCGACGACGACGGCCCCGGCCGTGTCGGCGAGGCTGGCAAGCTCGACGAGGGAGTCGGCCGCCGTCCAGCCGTCGTCCGTGCCCGTCTCGACGGCGATGAGGAAGGCTCGCTCGACGGGTGGAGCGAGATCGATCGTTCCGTTTCGGGTCATCGCTGCCAGGATAGCCGAGGGGGTCGCCGGGTGCCCTCCCTCGGGGAGGGCGACGTCGTACCGGTCCGAGGCTGCGCCGGGGGCGATGAGATCCGCCGCCGCCCCTTCCCTCCCCTCACCCGATCCGTACTCTCCGGCCCGGCCGCGCCCCCTCGACGACGGGGCGAACGAGCCGCAGGAGCTCGGCCAGCGGATCGCCGGTCGCGTCGACCCAGACGGCGTCGGGCTCGCCGCGGAACCAGATCCGCTGCCGGCGAGCGAAGGCGACGTTCCGACGGGCGTCGAGCTCGATCGCCGCCGCGAGGTCGAGCTGGCCGTCGAGGACGGCCCAGGCCTCGCGGTACCCGATGGCGCTGAAGGCGGGGAGGTCGGGATCGTAGCGAGCCCGGAGGGCGGCGGCCTCGTCGAGGAGGCCCGCCTCGAACTGGGCCCTCGCCCGGGCGGCGATCCAGGCTCGGTGGGTCGAGGGCTCGACGTCGAGGACGATCCAGACGTGCGGCCCGGGGTAGCCGCGGAAGGGAGGCGGCGGCCGGTCTCCGACGAGGAGGGCGGCCTCGAGGGCCCGGACGACCCGCCGCGGGTTGGCGAGGTCGACGGCGGCCGCCCGACCCGGGGCGACCCGGCGGAGGCGGTCGACGAGGGCCGCCAGACCCGCCCTTCGGAGGTCGGCCTCGAGCTCGGCTCGGAGGGCAGGATCGTGGGGGAGGGCCTCGGGCTCGAGGCCTCGGGCGACGGCCCGAAGGTAGAGGCCCGTGCCACCGACGAGGAGGGCGATCCGACCCCGCCCGGCGATCCCGGCCAGGGCCCCTCGCGCGTGGCGGACGAAGTCGGCGACGCTGAAGGGCTCGTCGGGGTCGACGAGGTCGAGACCGTGGTGCGGGATGCGGGCCCGGTCGGCGGGGCCGACCTTCGCCGTCCCGATGTCGAGGCCACGGTAGACCTGCCGGGAATCGGCCGAGATGACCTCCGCCTCGATGCCAGTCGCGGCGAGGGCGTCGGCGAGGCGGAGAGAGGCGCCGGTCTTGCCCGTGGCCGTCGGCCCGCCGATGACGACGAGGGGCGGCGCCGATGCTCCTTCGGTCTCGGCGATCTCGGCCGTCCCCGCGCCTCCCTCCTCAGGCGTCGACACGCCTGCCGCGGAGCGAGTAGGGCCCGGCGTGTTCGATCCGGACCCGGACGAAGGAGCCGACGAGGTCGGCGGGCCCGGTGAAGTGGACGAGCTTGTTCTGACGGGTCCGCCCGGCGAGGGCGACCTCGCCGGGCCCGAGGGGCGGTCGGGCCCTCCCCTCCCCTGCCGCTTCGTGGTCGTGGCCCCGAGGCGGGACGACCTCGTCGACGAGGACCTCGACGGTCCGTCCCAGCCAGGCCCTGTTCTGCTCGAGGCTGATCTCCTCCTGGACCCGGAGGAGCTCGTTGAGGCGGCGTCGCTTCTCCTCGGGGGGGACGTCGTCGGCGAGGCGGGTCGCCGGCGTCCCGGGCCGCTCCGAGTAGGCGGCGGCGAAGACCTGGTCGTAGCGGACGGTCCGGAGGAGGTCGAGGGTCGCCTCGAACTGGGCCTCGGTCTCGCCGCAGAACCCGACGATGACGTCGGTGCTCAGGGCGAGGTCCGGGACGGCCGCCCGGAGGCGCTCGACGCGCTCGAGGTAGTGATCGACGCTGTACTGCCGACCCATCCGGCGGAGGACGGCGTCGTCGCCCGACTGGACCGGGAGGTGGAGGTGCTCGCAGACGGATGAGCAGTCGGCCATCGCGGCGATGAGCCGGTCGGAGAGGTCCCAGGGATGGCTCGTCACGAAGCGGAGCCGCGGGATCGCGGGCCGGCCGTCGGTGGTCCGGAGGCCGTCGATGGCGCGGATGAGCTCGGCCAGGTCCGGTCGGCCGCGAAGGTCGAGGCGCCGTCCGGCCCAGCGCTCGGGAGCGACGTGGGCGAAGCGCGGCTCGGGTGGCAGATCGTGGCCGTAGCTGTTCACGTTCTGGCCAAGGAGGGTGACCTCCCGGTAGCCGGCCTCGGCGAGGCTCCGGGCCTCGGCGAGGACCTCGTCGAAGGGCCGGCTCCGCTCCGGGCCGCGGCTCAAAGGGACGATGCAGTAGGTGCAGGTCTTGTCGCAGCCATAGATGATCGGGAGCCAGGCCGAGATCCGGCTCGAGCGGGCGACGGTCCCGGCGGCGATGGCGGCGGCCCGAGCCTCGGGGAGGCGGACGGCGTCGGAGACGGGCCGCCCGGCGACGAGGGTCGTGGCTGCGCTCGGACTGACGACGGCCCGGCCGATCCCGGCCTGGGCCGAGGCGAGGCCGAGCCGCTCGACGATCTCCGGCTCCTCGTCGGGGCGGAGGAAGAGGTCGACGGCTGGGAAGCGCCGGGCGAGGTTCCCCCGCGAGGCTTCCCGAACGGCGCAACCGGTCAGGACGACCCGGAGCCTCGGGTTGGCGGCCTTCAGCCGCTTCAGCTGACCCTGGCGGCCGATGACCTTCGCCTCGGCCGCCTCCCGGATGGCGCAGGTGTTGATGACGATGAGGTCGGCCGTCTCGAAGGAGGAGGCTGGCTCGCAGCCGGCGGCGAGGAGGCGGCCGGCCATCTCCTCCGAGTCGCTCTTGTTCATCTGGCAGCCGAGGGTCCAGATGGCGAAGCGGGGCAGGACCGCGCCGTCAGGACCATATTCGGCGAGGCGCGGATCCTCGGAGCGTGGCGCCCGCGGAGGTGGCGTCGGTGCCACGACGGTCTGGTCGAGGACGGGCAAGAGGCGTGTCGTCATCGGCGGACGAGTGTAGCCCGACCGGGCCATCCCTTCCCCCGAGGCGAGGCGGCGGCGTCTCGGAGGGCCGCCACGAGGCGTGCCCCGGCGGCTGCGGGGACGCTGACGCTCCGAGCGACGGCGGCGTAGGGGGGGCGTTCGCCGTGGAAGTCGCTGCCGCCCGTCGCGACGAGCCGGTGGCGGGCGGCGAGGCTGGCCAGCTCGGCGACGACCTCGGGTGGGTAACCCCGGTAGTAGACCTCGAGGCCACCGAGGCCGACGGCGACGAGGTCGGCGAGGAGGTCCCTGCTCGCCACGACCTCGGCCGGGTGGGCGAGGACGGCGAGGCCCCCACCTTCTCGGACGAGGGCGATCGCCGCCGCCGGGTCGAGCCTCGGGTGGGGGACGTAGGCCGGACCACCCCGACCGATGAGACGCTCGAAGGCGTCGGCGACGCTCGTCGCGTGGCCGGCGGCGACGAGGGCGCGGGCGACCGTCGGCCGGCCGAGGGCCTCGGTGCGGCTCAGGTCGAACCCGGCGAGGACGGCGTCGATCGAGCAGCCGATCTCCCGAAGGCGGGCGACGATCCGCTCGAAGCGGACGCGGCGCTCGGCCCGAAGGGCCTCGAGGCGGGCTTCGAGCCGCTCGTCGGCGAGGTCGAGGCCGTAGCCGAGGACGTGGACCTCGGTCCCAGTCTCGAGGGCGGCATTGAGCTCGATCCCGGCCAGGAGCTCGAGCCCAGCCGGGAGGGGCGGTGCCTCGGGCGCTCGGAGCTCCCGGAGCCCAGCGAGGGTGTCGTGGTCGGTGATGGCGAGGAGCCGGACACCGGCGGCGGCCGCGGCCTCGACGAGGGCCCGCGGCTCGAGGACCCCGTCCGAGCGGGAGGTGTGGGTGTGGAGGTCGACGGGCGTGGCTGGCCCCTCCGGCGCCGCGCTGGAGGGCTCGCGGGGGCGCTCGGTCGAGAGAGCCACCGTCGCCCTAGACGTCGACGAGCCGTCGGACCCGCTCGATGGCGAGGGCCCGGCCCGTCCGCCGGTCGACGTCGATTTGGGTCGCCTGGAGGACGACCGGCCCGTCTCCGACTTCGAAGCGGGTCGGGAGGGCATTGAGGAAGCGGGGCAAGACGGTCCGGGGGGCGAAGCCGATGATCGAATCGAGGGGTCCGGTCATGCCGATGTCGGTCTGGTAGGCCGTCCCCTTCGGCAAGATCCGCTCGTCGGCGGTGACGACGTGGGTGTGGGTCCCGAGGCACGCGCTGACCCGGCCGTCGAGGTAGAGGCCGAAGGCGTTCTTCTCGGAGGTCACCTCGGCGTGGAAGTCGACGATCCGCACTGGCGGGAGCGGCTCCGAGGCCTCGTCGAGGAGGCGGTCGACTTCGGTGAAGGGGTTGTCGATCGGGGTCATGTAGGTCCGGCCCTGGAGGTTGAGGACGGCGAGCTCGGTCCCGTCGGCGGCGGTGTAGATCCCCCAGCCGCGACCGGGGACGTCCCTCGTCCCGTAGTTCAGGGGTCGGAGGATCCGCTCGTCCCGCTCGAGGATCGGGTAGATCTCCCGCTTGTCCCAGATGTGGTTCCCGGAGGTGATGACGTCGACCCCGGCGGCGAAGAGGGCCTCCGCCGTCGGGCCGGTCAGGCCCATCCCCCCGGCCAGGTTCTCGCCGTTGGCGGTGACGAAGTCCACCGCCCGATCGCGGCGGAGCTCGGGCAGGCAGCGCTCGACGGCGAGTCGCCCCGGCTTGCCGATGACGTCGCCGATCATGAGGATCCGGCAGGCGCCGGGCGGTTTCGGCGCCGCGCCGGGCTCCCGGGCCATCTCCCCGCCGGCCCCAGGACGGGTTACTTCGCGTACTCCACAGCCCGCGTCTCGCGGATGACGGTGACCTTGATCTGACCCGGGTAGGTCAGGGTCTCCTCGATCTTGCGGACGATGTCGCGGGCGAGACGGGTCGCCGAGAGATCGTCGATCTCGTCGGGGCGGACGAGGATGCGAACCTCGCGGCCGGCCTGGACGGCGAAGGAGCGCTCGACGCCGGCGAAGCTGTTCGCGATCGCCTGAAGGTCCTCGAGCCGCTTCAGGTAGGTCTCGACGGTCTCGCCCCGGGCGCCCGGCCGGGAGGCGCTGATGGCGTCGGCGACCTGGACGATCGGCGCCTCGAGGCAGGCGTACTCGACCTCCTGGTGGTGGGCGGCGATCCCGTTCACGACCTTGAAGGGGAGGTTGTGACGCTGGGCGATCTGGGCGCCGATGGCGGCATGGGCCCCCTCGACCTCGTGGTCGACGGCCTTGCCGATGTCGTGGAGGAGGCCGCCGGCCTTCGCCGCGGCGACATCGGCCCCGAGCTCGGCGGCGATGATCGCCGCCAGGCGGCTGGTCTCGACGGAATGGAGGAGGACGTTCTGGCCGTAGCTCGTCCGGAACTTCAGGCGGCCGAGGAGGCGGATGAGTTCCGGGGGCAGGCCCGGTACCCCGGCGTCGTAGGCGGCCTGCTCGCCCGCCTGGCGGATGACGAGCTCGACCTCGGCTCGGGCCTTGGCGACGACCTCCTCGATCCGGCCGGGGTGGATCCGGCCGTCGGCGATGAGCTTCGTCAGGGCGAGCCGGGCCACCTCGCGCCGGACCGGGTCGAAGCCGGAGACGACGACCGTCTCGGGGGTGTCGTCGATGATGAGGTCGCAACCCGTCGCCTGCTCGAGGGCCCGGATGTTCCGGCCCTCCCGGCCGATGATCCGTCCCTTCATCTCGTCGTTCGGGAGGTGGATGACGGTGACGGTGTGCTCGGCCGTGTGGTCGGCGGCGATCCGCTGCATGGCGGTGACGATGATCTCCCGTGCCTTCTCGTTCGCCTCCTCCCGGGCGCGCCGCTCGATCGCCCGGGCGAGCTTGACGGCATCGTGCTCGGCTTCTTCCCGGACGGCGTCGATGAGGAGCGCCTTGGCGTCCTCGGCCGAGAGGCCGCTCGCTCGCTCGAGGGCGGCGACCCGCTCGGCGTGGAGGCGCTCGACCTCTTCGCGGGCTCGTTCGAGCTCCCGCTCCCGGTCGAGGAGCTTCCGTTGGCGTTCCTCGAGGAGGTCGGCCCGCTCGTCGAGCTGGGCGTCTCGAGCCAGGAGCCGGCGCTCCAAGGCATTCAGCTCGGCCCGCTTCGCCCGGGCCTCTTCTTCGGCTTCCTGGGCGAGACGGAGCTTGGCGTCCTTCGCCTCGAGGATGAGGTCCTTCTGTCGCTCACGGGCCTCGGCAATGATCCGCTTCGCCTCGGCCTGGGCGGCCCGGATCGCCTGGGGCGCCCAGACCTTGCTGGCGAGGAGGAATCCGATGCCGACCCCGGCGAGGCCGACGACGAGGGCCGTCGCAAGGGCGATCGGAATCTCGATCATGGTTCTTCGTCCTCCGCACCGACCACGATGGAGCGGTCGGCGGCATGGATGATCGGTTGGGGCATCGGGACGCTCGGCGGCGGAGGCAATCCGCTCGCGCCGACCGGCTGGCGCCGCCGACACCGGCTGGGCAAGTCCGGGATCGATCGACCGACCGGTCCGGATTGCCGGCTAGTCTACGCCGAACCGCCGGAGCGGGTCGGGAGCGGCCCGGAGCGGGTCGGAAGCGGCCCGCGCGGAGCTCAGGCTGGTCGGTCGGAGGAGTCGGCCTGTCGGTTCGGAACGTGGGTGACGTGGTCCGGGGGGTCGCCGAGCTCGTCGACGATGGTCTCGCCGGCCGGATCGGCGAGCTCGATCGTGTCCTCGACGTCGCCCGCTTCGTCGACGTCCTCTGCAACGACGGCCCGGGCGAGGTCGGCCGCGAGGTCAGCCTCGAAGCCGGCCCGAACGAGGAGCTGGTACGCCTGGGCGCGACGGCGGCGAGGGTCGGCGATCCGGCCGAGGGCGGCCGCTCGTCGAGCCAGGAGTCGGCGGGCGGCCTCGGCGTCGGCGACGTTCCGCGGGGCCGGGCGGAGGCCGAGCGAAGAGTTCGAACGCCCTCTCGGGGATGGCGCCTCGGGCCCGCTCGTCGCCTCCGTTGCCTCCACCTCCCGCTCGCTGAGGGCCGTCGCGATCGTCGCCGAGTCGATGCCGAGGCGCCGGAGCTCCCGGCGGAGGACGATCTCGCCCCGGGGCCGGGACCGATCCCGGGCCGCGACCCAGGCCCGAGCGAAGGCGAGGTCGTCGAGGTAGCCGAGTTCGACGAGGCGCTCGATGGCGGATTCGACGAGAGGGGCCGGGAAGCCGGCCCCGACGAGCCGGCGGCGGACTTCGGCGACGGACCGGGGGCGAGCCTCGAGGTAGCGGGCGGCCGCGTCGAGGACGGGGCCGACCTCGGCCAGGCCAGCCCGTTCCGCCCGGCGATCGCGGACCCCGCGGCGGTTGGCCGTCCTACTCGACCTCCTCGATCCCCTCGACGGGCAGGCGGACCTCGTCCATCCGCGAGCGGATCCGGGCCTCGATCTCGTCGGCTAGGGTTGGGTTCGCCCGGAGGAACTCCTTCGCCGCCTCCCGGCCCTGACCGAGGCGGGTCTCGCCGAAGGTGAACCAGGCTCCGGTCTTCGTCACGATGTCCATGGCGACCCCGACGTCGAGGAGGCCGCCCTCGCGGCTGATCCCGGTTCCGTACATGACGTCGAACTCGGCGACCCGGAAGGGTGGGGCGACCTTGTTCTTCACGACCTTGACCCGGACCCGGCTACCGACCGACTCGCTCCCACTCTTGATCGTCTCGACTCGGCGGATGTCGAGGCGGATCGAGGCGTAGAACTTCAGGGCCCGGCCCCCTGGGGTCGTCTCGGGGTTCCCGAACATGACCCCGATCTTCTCCCGGAGCTGGTTCGTGAAGACGAGGGCCGTGTTCGAGCGGCTCACCGCCCCGGTCAGCTTCCGAAGAGCCTGGCTCATGAGCCGGGCCTGGACGCCGACGAAGCTGTCGCCCATCTCGCCCTCGATCTCGGCTCTCGGGACGAGGGCAGCGACGGAGTCGACGACGACGCAGTCGACGCCGCCCGAGCGGATGAGGGTCTCGGTGATCTCGAGGGCCTGCTCGCCGGTGTCGGGCTGGCTGACGAGGAGTTCGTCGACGTTCACCCCGCAGGCCCGGGCGTAGATGGGGTCGAGGGCGTGCTCGACGTCGATGAAGGCGGCGACCCCGCCTCGCCGCTGGGCCTCGGCGATGATGTGCTGGCAGAGGGTCGTCTTGCCCGAGGACTCGGGCCCGAAGATCTCGGTGATCCGGCCCCGTGGGATCCCGCCGACCCCGAGCGCGAGATCGAGGGCGATCGAGCCCGTCGGGATCGCCTCGACCTGGAGTTTCTCGGCCGAGCCGAGGCGCATGATCGCCCCCCGGCCGAACTGTTTCTCGATCGAGAGGATCGCCGCCTCGACGGCCCGGGTCCGCTCGCCAGCGGCCCGGTCTCCGTTCCTCGTCTCGCCCGGTCGTTCGCCCGTCATCGCCATCGCTGCTCGCTCCTGTCGTTCACGGCCACCGTCGACGGAGCGAGCGCGACGGGCGCCCGCCCGGCCGGCTCAGCCTTCGGCCTCCGCTTCCGGCTCGATCTCGGGTCGCGGCTTCCGTGGTCGACGGATGACCTCGACCTGCATCGGCGGCTCGGCGAGCGGTTCCAGCCTGGGCTGGGTGACCTTGTCCTTCGGCTTCTTCTTCGGCTCGCGGTGCGGACGGTCTCGAGAACCCATGCGATCGCCTCCGCATCGAACTCCAGGATATCGAGGGGCCCTTCACGCCGACTTCACCGCGGTGTCACCGACCGCCGTCCGGCCGGCTCGCAGCCGGAGGTCCGGGAGGCTGGCGGGGAACGTCCCGGCCCGCAGCGCAGCGCGGATCCTGGCCATGAAGTCTAGGGTGAAGGTGAGGTTGTGGCAAGTTGCGAGGCGGTAGGCGAGGAGCTCCCGAGCCCGGAAGAGGTGGGCGAGGTAGGCCCGTGAGAAGGTCCGGCACAAGAGACACGGGCAGTCCTCCTGGACCGGTGCCGGGTCGTCGAGGAAGCGGGCGTTCCGAAGGTTGAGCTTGCCGCCCGGGACCCAGAGCTGGCCGTTTCGGGCGACTCGGGCCGGGAGGACGGAGTCGAAGAGGTCGATCCCCTGGTCGACGGCGGCGAGGAGGTCGGCCGGGGAACCGAGGCCCATGAGGTAGCGGGGCCGCGGATCGGCGCCGAGGGTCTCGACGACGACCTCGATCGCGGCTGCCCGCTGGAGCGGTGTCTCGTCGCCGGCCAGGCCGCCGATGCAGAGGCCGTCGAAGGGCAGACCGGCGATGCAGCGGGTCGAGGCCGCCCGGAGCTCGGGGTCGAGGCCGCCCTGGATGATCCCGAAGAGGGCTTGGTCGGTCCGGCGGTGGGCGGCGAGGGACCGCTCGGCCCAGCGGTGGGTCCGCTCCGTCGCCGCGGCGACCGTCGCCCGGTCCGAGCCGGCCGGCGGGACAGGGTGGTCGAAGGCGACGGCGACGTCCGAGCCGAGGGTCTCCTGGACCTCGATGGCGAACTCGGGCGTGAAGCGGCGGAGGGAGCCGTCGAGGTGGCTCCGGAAGGTCACCCCGTCGTCGTCGACGACCCGCAGGTCGCCGAGGGAGACGACCTGGAAGCCCCCCGAGTCGGTGAGGATCGGCCGGTCCCAGGCCATGAAGCGGTGGAGGCCGCCGAGGCGGGCGATCCGCTCGTGACCGGGCCGCTCGGAGAGGTGATAGGTGTTGGCGAGGATGATCGTCGCCCCGACGGCGCGAAGGTCGGCCGGGTCGAGGGCCTTGACCGCCGCGTTCGTCCCGACGGGCATGAACTGGGGCGTCTCGACGACCCCGTGGGGGAGCTCGAGGCGGCCGAGGCGAGCTCGGGTCGAGCCGTCGGCGGGCGGCGGGACGACGACCTCGAAGGTGGCGGCCGGGCTCATCGACGACCTCCTGGGGTCGGGCGCGGGGTGCTGGCCGCGGCGCCTCCGCCCGCTGCCGCCGAGCCCGGCGGGGTTCGGGGCCGCCCTGCGCGAGCGGCCTGGTCGAGGAAGGCGGTCGGCCGTCGGCCTGGCCGGCCCCGGCTCAGCGGAGGCGGTCGACGAGCCACGCCAGGACCGAGAGGAGGACCGAGACGAGGAGCATCGTCGCCAGAGGGAAGTAGATGACGAGCCCGTCCCGCTCGATCCGGATGTCCCCGGGCAGGCGCCCGATGAGGGGGATCCGAGGTGCGACGACGAGGATGGCCCCGAGGACGACGAGGATGACCCCGAGGAGGATGAGGGAGCGACCGAGGGGTGCAAGATCGGGCATGGAACGACCTCACCCGCCTGCCCCTGCGCCACCGGGACCGTCCCAGAGTGGCACCGTCTCCGGCTCGACTCGCCGGGGCGGCGGGACCTCGTAGCCGAGCCGGGCCAGGTGGACCCGGGCGGCTTCTGTCGCGATCCGGCCCTGTGGAGTCCGGTCGATGAAGCCGAGGCGGAGGAGGTAGGGTTCGACGACGTCCTCGATCGTCTCGACTTCTTCGGCCAGGATCGCCGCCAGGGCAGCGACGCCGACCGGGCCAGAACCGAACTTCTGGACGATCGCCGCCAGGAACCGGCGATCGGTCCCGTCGAGGCCGGCTTCGTCGATCTCGAGGCTCGTCATCGCCGCCTCGACGGCCGCCTCGTCGATCCGGCCCGAGCCGTAGACCTGGGCGTGGTCCCGGACGCGCTTGAGGAGCCGGTTGACGACCCGCGGCGTGCCTCGACCGCGTTGGGCGATCGCCCGGGCCGCCTCCTCGTCGATCGGGACGGCGAGGATCCGAGCCGAGCGGAGGACGATCGCCGTCAGCTCGTCGAGGGCGTAGAAGTCGAGCCGGAAGGTCGCTCCGAAGCGGTCCCGAAGGGGGCCGCCGAGGCGGCCTGCCCGCGTCGTCGCGCCGACGACGGTGAAGGGCTTCAGGCTGAGCCGGAGAGAGCGGGCCGATGGCCCCTTCCCAACCATGACGTCGAGGGCGTAGTCCTCCATGGCCGGGTAGAGGATCTCCTCGACGGCCTTGCCGAGGCGGTGGATCTCATCGATGAAGAGGACGTCCCGCTCGTCGAGGGCGGTGAGGATCGCCGCCAAGTCCCCCGGCCGCTCGACGGCGGGTCCAGAGGTGTAGCGGATGTTCACCCCGAGCTCCCTGGCGACGATCGTCGCCAGGGTCGTCTTGCCGAGGCCCGGAGGGCCGTAGAGGAGGATGTGGTCGGCCGCCTCTCCCCTCCCCCGGGCCGCCTCGAGGAGGACGGCGAGGTTCGCCTTGACCTCCCGCTGGCCGATGTACTCCGAGAGGGACCGAGGCCGGAGGGCGGCTTCGATCGTCCGCTCGGTGTCGTCGATGGGGTCGGCGGCGAGGACGCGGAGGGGATCGTCGGTCACGGCCAGGAGTCTATCACGTCGCGTTCGGCTTTCGTACGCATGTTCGA